>Ga0310691_10000239_pt1 | contig 112477 bp, 104 predicted proteins | sample 176DNAGHGlowgp2_FD_203887 | JGI IMG/M metagenome (GOLD analysis project Ga0310691, IMG submission 203887) | Sheep rumen microbial communities from Palmerston North, Manawatu-Wanganui, New Zealand - 1766 DNA GHGlow gp2 (v2) (version 2) | ecosystem: Host-associated > Mammals > Digestive system... | reverse complement strand
AAGGCAGAGCCTAAGAAGCTGGAGAATCACAAGTATATTGCGATTGAGGGATAATACCTCGCTAAGTTATGATTCCCCAAAAATGATGCTCCCCGGAGCTGTTCGTATGAGCAGTTCCGGGGAGTTTTGTTTTTATGTGATTTGAATGAATCATTATCCTGCCATATCAAACAGGCTTTTGAAATTCTTTTTGGAAAACGAGGTCAGCCGTCCATTGCTCACCCATTCTATTCTCATTTTTTTCTTTGACAAGGCTGATACCTCCAATCATACAAGTAAAAACTGGTCATTCCTATATTGGAAGTATAGCATACCAGCGAGAAAAAGTCAATCAGAAGGGATCATAATACGTCTGCTCAGCGGCATTCGATCGGGGCGGTAATACCCTTGATTCTGTTTGCCATGCGGTTTCACCTCCTCGTCAGGGTATAAAAAAAGCACCTGCTTTTCAGCAAGTGCTCAACTCAAAAATCTATATTATTCTCGGTGGATCTTCTCTCGGATAGATTCACCGTATTTCTTTAATGCTTCTGTGAAAGGCATTTCTGTTCTCATGGAAAACAAAAATCGAGGCTTTTTTTGCTGCAGGTTGTAGTTGATCTCCTCACGCAGATGTTCAAGACGAATGGTGATCTGATTATCCGCAGCAAACTTTCGTATTCTGTTTATCATCTGAGCTGAATTTACGAGATCCAGTACAAGTATGCCGTAATAAAAGCCGATGCCAAATGAAAACGCAAGATTTTGTGCGAGCCATTCCAAAGCATCTAATATATGCGGATGCACAAGGAAATAGTATAATGCACTGAGTATCATCCAGTAAAATGAATACTCCGGGCAAATAATACCCTGAATGTTTCCCCAGCATTTCGTATAGTCCCATAGTCTGATGTGTTCAACAGAGATCATGACTCGACCAACAACATATTCAAGTGCAGTGATGGCAATAGCCATTAGTATAAACAGAAGCAGTTTTTGTTTCCAGACCTCATTTGCAGATAAATATGACTCCATACGTGCCATTGAGTACAAAATGCATAGGCTGAATCCATACAGCGGCAGGCACGGGCCTGTAAGAAATCCGGGGTTAACCCAATGTTTCTGTGAAACAAAGCGCCGATATATTACTTCGATTCCCCAGCCTACTGTACCTCCGACTGCAAATAAGAACGTCAGTATAATGAAGCGATTCATATTTTCTCCGATCAATACAGTGATCAAGCTGTTTGAAGCTTTTTGTGTGTGGTCTTACTGTACAAGGAATTATACAGTTTTATGATATTGCCGATCAAAACCGCTGCAATGATACTTCCTTCCCGCACGCCTTCCAGTTTTCCAACGAAAATAAAGCAAATTGCAGCAGCAATTACAATATACAGAACATCAAAAAAAATCTTGATGTTCTCATATTTAATGCCTGTCACTTCACTGACCGCACGGTTCATTGCTTCTCCGGGTAGCATTGCGACACCGCCTTTGAACTGAATCCAGATGCCGAACCCAAGAACAAAACAGCTCAGGATCATCAACGCAAACTGCATGATGTAGTTGTTCGCTTGCAATCCGCTGATGAGCTTACAGGAAAAGTCGGTCAGATAGCCGTACACAAATGCGAGTACCGTTTGAATGATGATCTCTACCGGCTTGCATTGCTTACGCAGCAGTGCAATCTGCACAGCGATCTGCAGCACACTCCACATATTCAGCCACCAGCCGAATGTCAATGTGTGATTGACAAGGGAAACTGAATACGGAACGGATGCAACCGGGGATGTTCCCAGACCGGCTTTTGCCGATAGAGCTACGCCCATTGATGCAATGAAAAGCCCAATGAGGAACAATGCGTAGTTTTTGATTACTTGTTTCAATAGATGCGCCTTCTTTCAATATTACATGAATATTATAGCACATCAAACTGAAAAAGTAAAGGTATCAGACATTTTTGAATAGCCGCGCAATGTGCTAATTATTTCTCATCGAACTCAGGATATGCTCCGAGCATTTTTTTGACTTCATCAAGATACTCCTTACGAACATTCACAGGAGACAGCAGCTCAATACCGTCACCGTAGCTCATTACCCAAAGGAAGAACCTCTGGTTGACACCCACATGAACGGTGATTGTCACGCTCTCGTCAGTTTCAGAGTATCTGATCTTTTGTCATTGAGCTTTCAACCTCATCTTCCACCGGATTCATCGGGCGATCCTTGATTGCAAGCAGAGCAATGCCGCCTTCGTCGCTTTCGGGTATTTCTTCGTAATAGCCTTCTTCGTTATGATGACGCTCCCATCTTTTCTGTTCTCTCATATCATTGCGGGTAAAGAAAGGGTACAAGCTATGCAGTTATTCGGGATTTCCGAATAACTCCATCTTTGTATCCTCGGCCTTAATGCATATCGGCTTTGAATAATATTATGAAACAAAAAGGACGCCGACAAGATGGGCCTGTTGCACCACATAACAAGAAAAAGAGCCTGGCACATACCAAAAAGGTTGTGCCAAGCTCTTCTTTTTGTGGTATAATATCGTTGTGCAAAAAACATTAAGGCAACGAAAGGATTGTACCACAATAATTAGGATTTGTGAAGTGCGGATGAATATGAATTTCGATGTCTACATCGAAGAAAACTCTCAGGTCAGATTGCTTAACGACGTCATCGACGAGATCTATTTCACCAAGGATTACACCGTCCAGAGCAAATGGACGGGCAATATCCCGGAGGATATCATGATGAAAATTCTCATATTCGGCTACATAAACGGTGCGTTTTCATCAAGAAAGATCGAACAGCTTTGCAAACGTGATATTTACTTCTGGTGGCTGCTCGACGGCTTCCCTAAACCCGATCATTGCACGATCTCACGCTTTCGCAAGAAAATGGGAGTGCAGATCGAGAGGGTGTTTTACGATGTCGTCAAGTACCTGCTGAACATGGGTGAGATCAGCGGTGAAAATATTTTTATCGACGGCACAAAACTTGAAGCCAATGCCAACAGATATACCTTTGTCTGGAAGAAGTCTGTTGAGAAAAATGAGCTGAAGCTGCGCTCAAAGCTGCCGGCTATTCTCTGATGTACAGCTTACAGCTCAGAGCACAGGCTTTTTGTTCGTAAGGTCCACGCTCTTTGAACGCTGGCGCTGAACCTCCGGTTCCTGCTGTACCTGCTGTTCTTCCTTCGACATCTGCTTTCTGGCCTCCGACAGCTTGGGCAGCAGCATCTTTCCGCCGTCGGTAGTTGCCAGCTTGTACAGCTCATCGTAAGAATTGTGCGCCATCATATACTGGAAATCCTCCCGCTCCATGATCCTGTCGCTGTAATCTCCGATGATGCCCTGCAGGTCCTCAAATTTAGGCTCCTTCATCCCTGCCTCTTTCAGCCCCTTGGCATACATTCTCAACGCTATGATCTCGGCGCAGTGAGCATCGATGGTGCTTTCGCCCAGCTGCCTGTCGGAGGAATTGTCAACAGCCATCTGAACAAGCTCCTTGTTCGCACGCTCGATAGATCCGCCCTTGACTGCTTCGATCTCAGTCTCCTCAGCCAGCTGGGCCTCCTTGATGATGTCATCCATTATGTATTTCTTCGCAAGCCTGATGATCCTGCCGGCAGCCTTGTACCTTTCTTCGCCCATGGGAGACTTGGGCTTCCACCCGGTATCGTTGGCATCAACTCCGGCCTTTTCCCTTACGGCGTTCTGATATGCAGAGCAGGCCTTGTATGCCTCCAGCAGTGCCTTGCGGGATACCTCATCCTCCAGATACGGTTCCCTGGCCTTCGACATGACCTCCTTGAATTTGCCGATCATGGTCTTCATATTAGTGAACTCGGCTGAGTCCTTGTGTCCGATCTGATAGAAGGATCTTGCCGTGGACATCCCTTCCTCGGCATGGTCTATCGCACTGTCGATCTTATCCCTTTTCTTTATCTGCTCCTTCATGAACTTAGCTCTTTCGATAGCGTCCGGAAGGTTCTGCTCCAGAGTCTCCACACGCTTTCTGTAGGGCTCGGGATCAACAGTAAAGCCGGTGATATCCTGCTCCGGGAATTCTACCTCCTTTACGGTCCTGAGATCAAAGCTGCTGCACTTGCCTACCGCCGCTGCACGCTCGTCTGGCGTCTTTGCCTCTATCAGCTGTTTGTAAAGCGGAGTATTTCTCAGAGCATCCATATACAGCTCCTTGAAGTACTCTTTTCCGTGCCTGCCGAGAGCGACCCTCATAGGATCGATCTCCTTTTTCTTCATGTCCTCTATCATCCCAATATGAGCATAAACGCCCACATTCGGATCGCGGAGGCTGTCAAGGTCTCCGGTCTTCACATCGTCAGGACCGGCCTTGGAATCGTCAATGCCGAACTTCGCATTTATCGCATAGTATTCCTTTTCTGCCTTTTTCTCGATGTATTTATCAAAGTAACCGTTGACTCTCCTTACAGCGTTGTCCAGAATGATCTCGTCCGCAAGACGGCGCTGCTCCTCCGGATCATCCGTCATTACAAATCTCGGGCCCTCCATGTTGAATCTGTCGTTGGCCCTGATCTGCTCAGCAGCAGAATGGAAGAATACCTTCTCCTCCTCAGTCATCCTGTCACCGATGCCAAGCAGATTGCTCTGTGCCATTTCGTCGATCATAACTACCGCTTCGGTAGCGACCTTCTCTGCCGAAGCAGCAGTGTCGAACAGCTTAGCTACGTCTCTGCTGAACATCATATCCTTGATCCTCAGCAAGTTCTGGATGAAAGGCTCGGTATTTCCCTTTTGATATTCATCCATTACATCCTTCATAGCCCGTCTGGACTGAATGATCACATCACTGTATCCCACAAGACGCGCCTCACCGTGTTCATTAAACACGTTCTCACTGAGCATTACCTGCGAGTGCTCCGCCTGGGTATATGTGGCTCCCACTGAGGACGAATCCATAGTCCCCTTGAAACGCTTGGGATCGACAGCCTCACCCAGAGCTGCCAGCGCCACCACCTTATCGTTCAGGCCGTTGGGTATCGGCAGAATGATGCTGTTGTATTCATCGGCAGCCTTCTGATCGAAGGAGCCCACCGGCTGGTCTGGTTTACCGGATGTCTGCAGCAGACCGTATTTGTTTGCAGCGTTCAATTTGCCCTCAGACCCGTAGACGGATATGAGCAGCGACTCTCTGTCACGGATATCAGCCGTATCGAGCATCGCCCTGTTCACATATTCCAGCTCATTGGATCTTCGCTTGGCTTCCCGGGCCAGCTTTTCCGACTCGCTCTTTGCCAGGTCCTTTTCGGCCAGCGCCGAGATGTTCACATCGCGGTCGAAGTTTCTGCCGTACATACCGTCCACAGCAGCGCTGAGCTCCGGCTCCTTCTCTGACATCAAGGAATAGACCGACACCTCACTGCCGTACTTTTCCTTCTCATCTTCTCCGACTGTGGGGATGCGCTCTGCAAGCACATTGTCCAGCCCCTCGATGCCGTCAAATATTCCCCGGAGCTGTTCGTTCGTTGGATGAGTATCGTTAGCTGTGCCGACAGACATCACCATAGCTATGTAGTCCTTCAGCTTGGTGAGCTTTTCCGAAGGGCCCTGAGGCAGTCTTCCGGTCTCGATCACCTTGCCGATAGTATTGCTGATGACCATCAGCTCGTCAAAAAAGCCCTTGGAAAGCTCGGTTTCCTCCTCCGTAGGGGTCACGGTCTCTCCGTTGAATTCAAAGGGCTGGCCCTTGCTCAGACCGCTCAGCATCAGAAGCTGTTCATAAGTGTATGGCATTTTCTTTTCCTCCGTTTATTTTTCAGTTTTCATAAGTAATACCCCCGCAGCACCGCCTTGGTTGCATAAGAGTCTCTTTTTTTATAAAAAATGGTTATTCCTTTGACACACCATTTTCAAACAGCTTATTCAGGGGATCACGGCAATCAGACCAACGCTGTGTTTTCCCCCGCCGAAGGCAGGAGAAAACACAGCAAGAACAAAAGTATTCTGTTTGCCGGGATATGTGTGGTCTATCAGCGGGATGACCATATAAAAAATATATCCCGATTTTGAACTGCACAGCTGCAAATGACAAATTTGTGCATTGAAACGAACTGTCATTTACAGCAGCTCCAGCGTACCGGGATAAAAAGTCCGCCGGATATGCACCCTGTCCGCCTGTACCGGGGTATTACTTTCAGAGTACAGTATAGGCAACACCGCACGACCCGCGGCTAACGCCTCTGCACATCATCTGCCGTGTCAAGCCTGCTTGACGACCGGCTTATCCGTCATGATCACCGACGTCATCAAAGATGATGTCAATTCTCCTTGACGTTGCGTAAAGCGAAGCACACTTCGCTCGCAAGCCTGCGTCGAATCTAGGCAATCTGACGAAAATCTGTGCCTCAACGCCAGTTGAGGCTGCGCATACTGATGCACAGGGGTCGTGCGGTGTTCCATATATTATAAACAGGGAGGAAATAACTATGCCGCCTAAAAACAATACCGCTCAGTCCGTCCGCTCACTCAAGGAAGAAGGGCTGATTAATGGAATCTCAAAGGAAAAATACCGCGATCTGAAAAATAGGGTCGTGACCCGTCACCCGGAGCAGTTCCCGCAGGAGCCGACAGCGCAGGAGATCGACGCCGAATATGACAGTATGTCCGACGATGCGCTTGCACAGAGCTTTGACCGGATGCTGGACGAAAACCCGGTGCTCTGGCAGAAGACCGCCGTGAACGGCAAGAACATCCCCGGCTGGGTGTTCAATACCGGAAACACCGCTCTGCTGAGTGACTTTCTGAATGAACACGGCGAGGTCATGACCTATGAGCAGCAGCATCTTATCAGGAATATCATCCAGTCCACCGGCAAAATGTCAAAGCTGCGTGATGCCGCCGCCAAGAAAATGGAAAAGGGCGATGAGCTCTACCGCCCCGCCGTGCTCACCGCCGGAGAAAACGGCAGCTCCGAGCTTTCAGACGTTCATCAGCTGGAATTCCAGAACACCGGCAACGGCTGCTGGGCCAACTTCTTTCAGATACTTGCATCCGCTAAGGGTATTGATCTGACTCAGAACGATATCAAGAACTACCGCCCCGAAAAAACACAGAATGAAGCCGAAGCCACCGATGCTATGACCAGCGATGCCTATAACGCCGATCAGGAGAACAACGCCTTTGAAATGGGCGACTCTATCCTCGCCTTTATGCCGAACACCATGCTCCGCGAGGTGGAGATCGAACCCTACGGAGAATTCCAGACCTCAGCCGGCGTCTCCAGACAGCAGTTTCTTCAAAGCGCCGTTCAGGAGATAGGCAAGGTCATAAAGCACGCCATAGATGTTGACCGTTCCCCGGTGGGCATCCTTGCGGGAGGACATTATATCACTATCACAAGCATCAGCGGCGACAGGATAAAGTATAAGAACTCCGTCCACCATAAAGGCAACAAAACAGAGCCCGACCGTACATATGAAGACTCACTGACGAACTTCGTCAACACCCGTCTCAATGACCCCAATGCATACCGGGGACTGCAAATGACCTGGATGTCTGATATCAGGCTCTCCAAGGACGGCAAGACCCTTTTCGGCGTACCCAGCGAGTATGTGGAGATGACCCAGGACGGCAGCATCACCCAGCAGCCGGAGCTCATCCGGGACGGCTCAAAGCGCCAGAACGACCAGCCCACTAACCGCATCGGCACCTCAGTGTACCGCTTCGCCGGCAAGGAGGACACCGCCGCCGAGCAGAATTTCCGCAGCCTGATGCAGAATAATACCGTCAGGTACGACAAGGTATATCTGCCGAAAAAGCTCGACGCAGACTATCTCAGAGCTATGGCGGAGAAAAGGACTCTCGAAGAGGAGAACCGCCTGCGCAGCATCGACAGCGAGCAGCTCGGCCTCGACAGAAAGCCTCTTGCAAGCCTTGACGATCTCAAAACCGGCTCCGTCAGGTCTGCTGCCAGACGTTCAGATCAGGAGCTTGCCGAAGCTGAGCGTCAGGCTGACGAGCTGCATAAGCGTCAGGTCGCCCAGAGCCGTATTGACGGGCTCAACGCCGGCTTTGAAAGAGTTATGAAGGGCGAGCATCCCGAGCTCACCAGCCTTGACATCCTTCTGGACCGCTCCCGGCCCCTCGAAACGATACCGGACTATCAGCTCACTCAGGCCGACCGGGTCCTCAGAGCCGCCTTCGGCACCGATTCCGAAGGCCGCGACCTTATGGATATGCAGACGATCCTTGGCTCCTTCACCTATAAAAAGGCCCCCGACAGCGCCCCCGTAAATCTGGTGGAGGATGTCCGCAAGAGACTTGTCGATTCCGGCGCCTTCGACGATAAGGATAAGAAACTGACAAACGAATTCGTATATCTGTGCGCCAAGACCGAGCTCATCCGCCAGATGACCGCTCCCGGCGCTGAGCTCAGCTATGAAAACGACGGCCATAAGATCGGAAACATCTTTGCCAAGGCAGCCTTCAGCACTCTCAGCTATGAAGAGCGTATCGCCGGTATATCCGCAGCTTCAAGTCCTGAGGGCAAGCTGATAAATTCACAGCTCCAGCTTCTCAGCATCAATACCGTCGATCCGAATGGCCTGGCGGGCTCTGTCCTTGAACGGGACAACAGATATTCCGCCGACCTGGCTGCGATCTATGATAAGATCTTCGGCAGGACCGATGCTGATCCCGACAGTATGACCGTTTCCGTTCAGGACGGGAACAAGCCCCCCAAGGATACAAAGCTCGCTGATCTGTATCGGGCGGGTATGGGAGGAAATCAGCCTACCGCCAACAGGAAGAATGAACTGCTCAAGGCAATGGCGGTCACCGCCCTTGCCAACGGAATGACCGTCAGGACCCGCGGCAAGGAGATACCTTCGCTGCATGAAACGGTCTTCGGTGAAAAGTCCCTTAACAGCAAACAGCAGGCCGCCGCTTATGAGCTTATGAGCAGCCGCCATAATTTCTCCGGCACCGCTGTCCGGACTATGAACAACGTCCCTGTGACCTATGACGTTGCCAGGATCACCCAGATCCTTGCCCGTATGGCCGCCGATATCGACCGGTGCAGCAACTGGTGGAAAGGCACCTCCGGGCAGTTCACCGCGATGAAGGAGCGTCTCGGAGAGCTGAACAGAATGGTAAGCGTTGACTGGGCGGAAAAGGTAAAGAACGGTCAGCCCGTCACCTTTGATATGATGAACGGGTTCATCGAACAGACCGATGCTCTCAAGCAGTCTATCAAGGGCTATCTCGATCATAAGCTGGGACAGTTCGCCAAGGATCCCTCCCGCAGAGATGACCCGGATTCCTACGAGCAGAAGCGTATCAGGGCCAATATCAGCAATCTCAGAGTCCTGAGCGAGATGACAAAAACAATTGAGCGCGAGGTCCTCGGCGGCATTTCCGGAAAGGCCAGAGAGTTTTTCAGAGAGGACCTCAAATTCCTCGAAAACGCCCGGATGCATCTGGATAAGAACGATACCGAGGGCATAAACGCCAACGCCGCCAGGACTGTTGACAGACAGCGCAGCCTGGATGCTCCGTCCTTTGAAAGAGATACCGCGAACGGTACAGAGTCACTAAAGCAGGCCAGAGACAGGATACTCAATAACGTCAGCAGAAGATATGACCGCATCCGGACTTCTGTGCTGATAAAAAATCCCTGGCTGAAAACTGTCGCCCGCAATATCGCCCGCGAGCTGTCTCAGGGCAAGCCCGCCGGCACCAATGCCGAGATCAGCAGCATCTACAGCAGCGAGGCCCGCCGCGTAAGGGCCTCAGTTCCCGCTAAGGATCAGGATCAGTACGCAGCGGATTCCTACTCCCTCCGCCTGCTGGCACCGGATAAGGAGACCCTGCTGAAAAACAGCTTCAAAAACGCCGGTCCTGTCCCCTCCACTGATGAGGACGCCGTAAAGAATATCGACGCCCTCTTCGGCTTCGACCCTCAGGCAAATGCCGCCGGTCTCTCTGACGAGGAGAAGAAAATCTTCAAGGATGCAGGCCATGATTTCAAGGCCGTGTACCGGGACAAGAACGCCGCAGAACTCCCACTTTCGGAAAAGGATTTTGCCGCCCTTGCCTTCGCCGGCTCCAGGACCCAGTCATCCTTCGACCTGAATACCGTCAGCGGCTCAAAGTACAACAACGGCATCTCAGACAGCGCCGCAAGGCTCCGGGAAGCGGACAGCTATACCTATCTTATCGGCCCCGGAAAGCCCGGCTCAGACTATCTTCCCAGCATCCAGAACGGCCGGATGACTGCCGCTCAGGCCATGAAAGCCTATGAGCAGGGAGATATCCAGCCCCTCGCAAAGCTCATCGCCTTCGGCATCAAGGATGCGGTCATATGCTGTGACGGCACCCCCTCTGCGAAATGCGTTGCCGCCGGTGAGATCACCAAGCGTCTCTGCAATATGCTGGAGCGCGACAACAAGCTGAAAGCCGCCGCGATGCGCGAAGGCCTTACCAAGACAGATCTCTCCGCTGCCGACAGCTTTATCGCCTGCGGAATGATCCACAGGAAAGCAGAATATGCATCTCGGCTTTGGAGCAGCAGACCCGACCTTGCTGAAAACGATAAGCTGAGACAGCAGCTTGCCGCAGATATCTACACCGCACATATGCTCGAAGACCAATACAAGGATGCCTGCAGGAAGCAGTCCGGACGTGCCAGACCCAAAAATCCCGTCTTTGAAAAGATAGGTCAGCCCGGTGCCTATGAGGAGATCAGGGCCAATACCCTGAAAATGATAGAGGAGACCGAGCTGGGAGCCATCAAGGATCATAACTCCTATATCGCAGCTGAAAATCTCATCCGTGTCCCGAAGAAGGATACCGGCATCTCCTCCACCTTCCGCCTCATCACCGAGTATCAGAAACAGCCCAGGGATGCCGCCAAGGGAGGACGCCGCGAGATCAAGTACCTCAAGCCAAACGGCAGCCTCACCGAAAAGCCGGCAAAGAAGACCTCCGCCAAGAAAGTTCCCTCCGGCAGCGCAGCCGCGAAAAAGTCCCCCACCGTCAAACAGAAATGATACCCTCACAGACCGCCGCACCGAAAACGGCGGTCTGTTTTTATTTGGTGACTATCCCTCCGACACACCGCACATATCCCGTAAACACAGCTTCAGTCTGATTGCCGTAAATGCCTGAATAAGGTATATGAAAATGTTGTGATAAAGGGATAACCATTTTTATTCTGATATGTATTGATGCAAACGACAAATCACCTTACTGTCTGCGGGGATCCTTGGGGAAGGGGCTGTTGCACGAACGGTTTTAGGCGCATTATTCATAAAGGCAACGCCGCACGACCCCTGTGCATCAGTATGCGCAACCTCAACTGGCGTTGAGGCACAGATTTTCGTCAGATTGCCTAAATTCGACGCAGGCTTGCAAGCGAAGTTTACTTCGCTTTACGCAACGTCAAGGAGAATTTGGGTAATATGACGGAAAGCTGGCAAGCAGATGATGTGCAGAGGCGTTAGCCGTGGGTCGTGCGGTGTTGCCTAAAGTATTAACGTTGTGCAACAGCCTCATCCCCGAGAGTTCCCGCAAGCAGTACGTCAGCCTGTCATTTGCAGCAATATACGACCGGATCGTGATCCTGTCTTTATGTCTCTGCACGCCCGCTGCATCAGCCCCGTTCCGCTCTCCCTGCCGGAACTTCTCCGGGCAGCAGAAAAGCGGCGCTCACGTTCCCGCAAGTGCCGCTCTTTTCTGTATGCTTGTAAAATCACTTCTTCATTCCGGCCTGGGGAGCTTTCGGCTTTTTCACCGCCGTGAGCTCCTTGCTCTTCTCAGCCTCCGCCTCAGCCGCCGGAGCAGTCTTGCCTGCCCTGCGCTGCTTCTCAGCGTTCAGCGCCCGGACGGTCTTGACCATATCATCCACCGTCTTTTTAGGCGTGCGGGGAGCGCTCTTCCCCAGTGATCTCAAAGCTGCTTCTATTCTGTAATCGTTCACAGTCATTTTCCTTTACTGTATTATTACCGCTGCCTGTTATTAGTTGAACTTCTTGCCGCCCTGACCGAGCTGCTTGTTCACATCGGCAGCCTGACCGTTTACCTGCCGGGTCTTCTGCTCCTGACGCTTTTCATATCCCTTGATTAAGGACTGATAGATGTCCTGAGCGTGATCCGCATCAGCCTGCTCAAAGAGGTCCTTGCTGGTATTCATCTGCACAGCATTCTTCATAGCCTTTGAATATCTGATAACGGAAAGATTCTTTGCAAAATCATCCTCATCCACCGGTGCGTTCTTGTCAGGAGCCTTGCGCTTCATATGGTATGCGGTAGCGATCACTGCATACTCGTCCAGCATCTTCTCCTTGTCTGGATAATTCCCCTCGCCGGCTGCTTCCTTGGCTGCTCTGATCGCCTTCTGTGCATTTGCGATCTTGTCATCAAGAGTTTCAGCCTTTTTATCTTCCTGTGCCACATATCCCTTACTTGCCTTTTCCTTGATCTCAGCCTTTTTGGCGTTTATCTCGGTGCGGATGCTTGTCTTCTTCGCTTCCAGCTCATTATATCTCTCATCAATTGTCCGATCGCGTCCGAGATCAGCCTGGAGCTCGTTTGCCATTGCTTCAAGCTTGGGAAGATTTTCTTCGATCAGCAGCCGGATCATCTTGGCATTCCTTATACGCTCTCTGCCGTCATGTCTCTTCATAATGACATAACCGCCGATAGTGTGAGTATCTCTGTAGCGCTGTGCGCTCTCCCTTACTTCACGAAGCGTGTCAAGGATCTCCTTGGGCGATGATTTTTTAGCGCTCATGTTGGAAAGATCAGAGGCGCGTTCGGTCAGATCAAGATATTCCTTATGCTTGTTTTCATCCAGCTTGCCCCGTGCCATTTTGTCATTTCTGAAATACGCAGTGGCGTTGTCGGTCATGGTGATAAGGTCCTCAACAGCGCTCTGAAAAACCTTCAGCTTATCCTGCTCATCAGTTATGATCTTGATGTCAGCGTGCCGGTGCCTGATCTTCTCCATTCCCTTCGGATCAGCCTTTACCATAGCGCGTTCCTGCTGCTCATAGCCGCACTCCAGCGCATACTGGTTCATCTTGTCCTTTTGAGGGCCGCCCGCAGCTGCCTTTTCGATGAATCCCTGCTTTCTGGCTTCAAGCTCCTCATCAGTGAGCTTTTTGCATTCTGCCTTGATCTCAGGCATACCGTCGAAATATGCGCTGCTGAGACTGCTGTCAGCAATATCCTGGGTAAGCGCTGCGCCTATATTCTCCGTGAGAACGCAGTATCCTTTCATTTCCTCATTGGTCTGTCCGGAAAAAAGCATCTCTGCCTTGCGGCGCTTTTCCGGCTGACGGGGGAAACGCCTGTTAAGGAACGTCTGGCCCTCCTGATACTGCTTGCTTCTCTCGGTAATGACACCGTCAGTAACTGTGTCCTGAAAATAGCTCAGGACCTCGGTAATGACACCGGTGGCCATGTTGTTGTTTTCTTCCATAAGCTCATCTATAGCGGTGTTGAAAAGCTGTCCTACACCGCGGGCAGCAGTGAGCTCCTTGCTGTATTCGGTCTTGCTGCACAGAATGGTCATTGCCATTTTTTCGGTCTTCTTGGGAGTCTCAGCCCAGTAATCAGCATACTCGATCTCTCCGTTCCTGATCTGGTCCTCGATCTCTTCAAGCCTGTCAACTGCATTGCAGGCAGTCTCAGTGCTCATCCTGCTGGTCGCCAGGAACAGCTCCTTCAGATTATCCAGTGCCTCAGGGTCTTCCGATGCACCGGCGCACAGCTGAGATACGAAATCCTGCATCGCGTCCTGGATAGGATTGTTCTCGACATCTATATTCCCTGACAGATTAGCCTTGATGTACTGCTGCTTCATATATGCAGCCATACCGTCAAAGTCTCCTCTTTCATGGAAAGAGTAAAGCATATCTATAACTGCTTTGTGTTTCTTATCGTAATCTGCACCCTTCGGCATATTGATCTCCTCTGTTTGTTTCGGTTTAGCGGTTCTTCCGACCGCTTTCACAAGTAATACCCCCGTATGATATGACAGGGTGCAGAGATTTGAAAAAATATTCTGACGCTTAGTGAAAAGCGAATAGTGAATGATCAAGGCATCACTTTCAGCAATATTCTGATCCGTTCGCCCTGCGGGTACTACTTTTATTATCAACAGCTGTTATTATCAACTGTCAACTATCTGCTGTCCACTCTTCTTTTTTGTACCAGATTGGTACAAGACATTTTCATAATAATATGGTATAATTTTGCTGTAAGCCTGTGCTGAAACATTTTTTTCAGTTTCAGCACCCAAATTACGACAAGCAGGGTATTACTTATGAACGACGAAGAAATGGTCAAAGCCTACAGCGATATGATCTATGGGGTGGCAATGCGCTATGTCCGCAACCGGGCGGATGCAGACGATGTCTATTCCGATGTATTCTATCGTTATTTCCGCAGAGAACGCAGCTTCGACAGTGAAGAACACCGCAAAAGCTGGCTCCTGCGGGTAACAGTCAATGCCGCCAAGGAGTTCCTCATCAACCGCGGTCACGGTGAGGAGCTGAATGAAGATATGTTCGGTGACGAGGCTGTTTCAGCATCCTGGGATACCAGCATTGAAGACGTGCTTGCTGTCAGGGACGCTCTCAAAAAGCTGGACGGTGAATACAGAGAGGTCATCGAGCTTTATTATTTCAGCGATCTTTCTGTCGCTGAGATAGGCCAGATGCTCCAGAGATCGGTAAATACCGTCAAATCCCAGCTTCTACGCGGACGCGGCAAGCTCAAAGAGCTGATCGTTTCTCCCGACTGAACCGCAGCATGTCCCGCCGGCCAGCTTCGTTCCGGCGTTCACGACCGGGGCGTCATACCCCGGATACAGTAAGATATTAACTCCCTGTGTCACAGAAAGGACTTCGGGCGTTAAGATAGCAATTATAATTTGTTTTATGGAGGAAACTGATATGAAAAACACCGTAAAGAGAAAGTTCATGCTTATGGCAGCCCGCATTATGGGAGTTATGACCGTCGGCTCAGCAGCAATGATAACTGCCTTTGCCGCTCCCAGCGATTCATCCAAGGCTTCCCTCGATGACGTTACCAGTCCTATCATCGACCTGCTGAAAAACGTCCTCAACGTTCTTATCCCGCTGGTGGCAGCCGTGGGCGCTATCTTCTGCGTAAGCCTCGGCCTCAAATATTCCAAGGCTGAAGAGCCGCAGGAGCGTGAGAAGGCCAAGCAGCATCTGAAGAGCGCTATCATCGGTTTCGTACTTATTTTCGTGCTGGTCGTAGCCCTCAGGATCGCAACTCCTATCTTCACCGACTGGATGAACGACAATTCTCCCAAGAACTGATATTCTTCTATAAGCCTTCTTTATGCCATTAAGGATGATCTGAATGAAAAAGCTCTCTCTGCGTAAAAAGAGAACACTGTGTACTGTACTTTGCGCCGCCTTAGCTATGCTGACGGCGGCGCAAAGCATTGCTGTGCCCGAAAACATCGCCTACGCCGTCCAGACCTCCGGCGAGGAGGAGACCAATAACGTCGGCGGCCAAGTGCTGGATGACGTGCTGGATGAGATCATACTTTACCGCTGGGTCAAGTATAACGGAAACAATTATCCCAAGGATAAGAACTGGCATCCCATGCTCACCCTCTGGGGCTCCGGCAAGACAAAGGTCATGAACCCCTCAGCTCCCGGGGATATCTATCTCCAGGACTCTCATGAGATCATCGAGGGCGCAAAATGGTTCGGCAGAGACGGCAACGGCATCTATCCCCTTTCTACCTATAACGATACCCGCGTGGGCCCGTATTCCGGTACTAACCTCAATGTGGACCCCATAGGCGCAGCCGCCCTCAGGGCTCACGACACCGCAAATTATAAGGAAATATCCAACGGTGTGAACAAGGACGTTTTTTATACCACCAGCAGCTATAACTGCACCTTTGCCCGCTATGCCGGCATCGAGAAAAAAACCAAATGCCCCTACTTCACACTGACCCTCTCCAGCGGCGAAAAAGCACAGACTAATTCCGTCGCCTCAATGCGCAGTGAATTTGTCATCAACCTCCCCAACGGAAGAGAACTGGGCGGTCAGAAAAGCGGCCAGCTGAAAATAACCAAGGGAGATTCCCGCGTCCCCGGCTACGAGGATATCGTCTTCCAACCTGACGGCTACGGCCAGTACCATATCTTCGATTATAACATCAGCGACCCCAACGTTTACCTCGTGCTGCAGGATAACTTCTTTATCGGCGAGTCCAAGTTCGATTTCGGCGGCGGCTATTTGAACGACCAGTACACCTCCGATGCCGATACCTGCGATATCTATTTCGGCGAGACTTTCCGCTATTCCGCAGTGGCGGAGGATACAACCGTCGGCAGCGGCCAGGTGCTTTCTATCGCCGCCAATGACTATATCGATGCCAAGGGCAATGAACAGTCTCAGAACGGCGTGATGCTCCCCGTGGGCAAGACCATAACGATCGAAAAAGGCGGCATCCTCAGCATCAGCGGCGATTTCATCAACAACGGCACTATCATCAATAACGGCGGAACTGTCCTGATACAGAAGGGCGGCAATATCTTCCCCTTCAGAACAGGCTCCACCCCCTCGAAAAACGGCTGCGGCACGATCAAGTGCCTTGGCGGAGATATAATAATCAAACAGGGCGGCGCACTCTACGCCGGACTCAATGATGAGAAAGGCAACCTCGTTCCGTTCTACCTCGACGAAAACTCCACCCTTATCAATCAGGGCCTGCTGGTCTACGGCTCCATGCGCCTCGGCGAGAGCGCAAGGGTCGAATGCTATAACGGCTCAAAGACCTTCGGCTCCTGGTTCATGGGTGATATGCAGGAGACAAATCTCGACTGCTCAAAACTGACCTTCTCACAGCTGGAGACCGTCAAAAAGAGCTTTGAGGAGCGGGGCTTCAACTACATATACAACGAGGGGACAAAAATATTCACCTACCTCGAGCTGAAGCAGAATGAGCAGCTGGATATGCTTTCCAAGTATAACCAGAATTTCCTCGAGAATAAGACCGACAGCCTTAAAGGCGTGCTGATGCCCGCCGGGAATACATCTCTGATGGTCGGAGAGGGCGTATATGTCCCCTCGAATGTTTCCGAGGCTAAACTGCCCCATTTCCTGGTGGGGACAACTGCATCGGTGAACGACAGCCACTTCGATAAGAAGCTGAAACAGGAGACACTCACGATATGAAAGATATTTTCAGTAAGCTGACTGTAAAAAAACTGATACGCAATATAGTCGTCGCTGTGCTGATCCAGTGCATCGGCGGCTTCGGTGTGCGTACTTTTATGGATTATATAAATTCTCTCGGCCCTGATAAGACCTTCAAGGTCCACCCGGAGTACCTTTTCAGCCCCCTTACCTGGCTCATCGGCCTTGTGGCTGTGGTAGCCGTCGGCATCATCTGGCTGTTTTCAAGCAATAACCTCGATCTGCTCCTCGGCACCGGCAAAGGCCTGCTGGGCAAGGACGGCAAGATAGATGTGGTGAAAGGCGGGCTTGAGAACAGCCGCTTTCTTACAGATAAGGAAAGAGATTCCTATTTCCCCTGCCATGTCTATGACGACCTTAAAAACTGCGATAAGGACGGCATCCCTGTCCGGGCCGTGCTGGATAAGAACAAAAAGTTACAGGTGAATTTTCTCTCCGGCGCCCATAGCCTTATCATAGGCGCTACCGGTTCCGGTAAGACGACCACCTTCATCAACCCGATGATCCAGCTGCTGGGCGCTACTGCCTGCGGCAGCTCGATGATCATGACCGACCCTAAGGGAGAGCTTTTCTCCCTCCACTCCCAGTTTCTCAAGGAGAGAGGATATAATGTCCTTCTGCTGGACCTGCGCGATACCTATTCCTCAAGCCGCTGGAATCCCCTGGGAGATATCTGGGATATGTATCAGGAGTATGTCAGGCTCGGCAAGGGCATAATCGCCCATAGGGACAGCATGGACGCTCACCCGGACCTCCAGCGCCCCGACGGCGACGCCGCTGAGGGCAAGATCTGGTTCGAGTGGCAGGGAAACGCCTATGCCGACCCCAGCCATTGCCAGGATGACGTTTCAGTAAGACGCCAGCAGATCTACGATGAGATGTATGAGGACCTCAACGACCTCATCTCCGTCATCTGCCCCATAGAAAACGATAAGGACCCCGTTTGGGAAAAGGGCGCCCGCTCTATCATAATGTCTACCTGCCTCGCTATGCTGGAGGATTCTGAGGACCCCCGTCTGGGTATGACTAAGGAGAAATTCAATTTCTTCAACATCAATAAGGCCCTGACAAATTCCGAGAACGAGTTCCAGACCCTGAAGGACTATTTCAACGGCCGGAGCAAGCTCTCCCAGGCCTATACCCTTTCAAGACAGGTGCTTTCAGCCGCCGATACTACCCTTTCATCCTATATGTCCATAACCTTCGATAAGCTGAATATGTTCAACGACCGCGGCCTCTGCGGCCTGACAAGCGCTACCGACGTGGACGCCGCCTCCTTTGCAGAAAGACCCACCGCCCTGTTTATGAAGATCCCCGACGAGAAGGATACCCGCCACGGGCTGGCCGCCGTTTTCATACTATGTATGTATAAGGCGCTCATCAAGGTGGCATCCGCAAGAGAGGACCTTTCCCTTCCCAGAAATGTTTACTTTATCCTCGATGAGTTCGGTAATATGCCCAAGATCGAAAAGTTCGACAAGATGATAACAGTCGGCCGTTCAAGAAAGATCTGGTTCAATATGGTGGTACAGTCCTACTCCCAGCTTTCCAATGTCTACGGCAATGAGGTGGCTGATATCGTCAAGTCCAACTGCGGAATGAAGATGTTCATCGGCTCCAACGATATCGGCACCTGTGAGGAGTTCTCAAAGCTCTGCGGAAATATGACCGTCAGAACTACCAGCACCTCCTCCGCGATAGGCGGCAAGGAGGGAGATATCAATCTCTCCAGCCAGACGCAGGTAAGACCCCTCATCTATCCCAGCGAGCTGCAAATGCTCAATAATAAGGAATCCACCGGCAACGCTATCATCGTTACCTTCGGTAACTACCCGCTGAAAACTCAGTATACCCCCAGCTATAAGTGCCCCTATTATAAAATGGGTACTATGGATATGGGCGATATCAGAAACCATATGTTCAGAGCCGATGAGGTATACTATGACCTGGATACCAGAAACGAGATCGTCCTCGGCAAAAACGAAGACAGCGGCGATGACTGACCGGCTGTAAAGAAATAATATACGAAGAAAGGAGAGTAAGATATGTTTGCGGCTAAACTGCTTTCACTGCCTGTATCGCTTTTGATGTCCGTTGCCTCTGTCGGCGGAGTGGATATAGATTATAACGGCGAAGTCGATATCTACAGCGGCAGCCCCGTAAGCAGCGAAGAATCATTGCAGCAGCAGACAGTTACTCTCGCAGACGGGGCACTGTATAATAAGAATTCCCACACCTTTATCTATACCGCCCCCGATTCAAACCTGACCGTCAGGTCCACGGCCGCCGACGGTATGATAACCACCGGCAGCGTGAGCCTCGATATCGACTCCTCCCTTACCGCAAAGCTCTATCTGGACGGCGAAGAGGATGAGGATATCGACCCGAAAAATATAACCAAGTCCGGCCGCTATTCCCTTGTGGTCTACGGCACTGACGTTGAGCGGCAGCTACTCTCGTTTACTATCGTTTCCAAAAAGACCGGAGCCGTCACCAGCTATAAGCTGCCCCTCGGCTTCGACCTGAAAGCCCTTTCGATAGATAACACCGCCGTCGCCTTCACCGATGTTTCACGGGTGGATATGTCGAAGGACGGAAAGTATTCCATGACCTATCGCTGTAACCTTACAGGGATAGATTACGGCCTTGAAGTGGAGATAGACCATACTCCCCCCTCCTTTACCCTCGACGGCGTGACCGACGGCTCCGCAAGAGGCCCCGTCACAGTCAAGGACTATTCCAAGGATGACAGCTTCCGGGTCCTGCTCAACGGAGAAAACTATAAGTTCCCCGCCGACGGCGTGCTTAGCCTCCCCGGGACCTATGAGCTCACTGCCTCGGACGATGCAGGAAACACGGTTACAGAAAAGTTTGAAATCAAGTTTTACCTGAATTATCAGGGGCTGCTGTTCGGGCTGCTTTTCCTGGCAGTAGCAGCAGCAGCGATAGGATATATGATCTGGTCAAGAAAAAAATTGAGAGTGAGATAAATTATGGGCGGCGTTGTAGACCAGCTTATTGAAAAATTAGATAATTTTCTCGGGCGCATCCTGTTTGCGATCGAGAGGCTGGTGTGCCTGTTTATCAGCTGGCTTCAGCAGCTTTTCGGCGTATTTTCGGGAATTACCAAGGCGACCTATAACGACGAGAAGGATTACCTCGTCAACGTGTTCTTCGGCAACAGGATAGTGAACGCTATCTACTGGGGAATGGCCGCTATAGGTATCGTTATGGTGTTCATCTTCACCATAATCGCCGTCACGAAAAAGGGCTTCGACCTCGACGGAAAAATGCAGCGCTCCCACGGGCAGATACTGCGTACATTCATGCGCAGCATTTTCATCATCCTGTCCCTCTCCCTGTTTATGACTATTACTATTTCATTCACCAACGTGCTTATGGACTCGGTGAACGATGTGTTCAACAGAGCTCCCTCAGTGGCTCAGGGCAGCAGCTCCATCACCTATACCAACGAGCAGTTCGCCGCTATGGGCCGTATCTTCAATACCGTCGGGAATTACTCCCTCAACCCCTCAAAGAATAACAGGTATAACATCAATGCCTGCTATAATGAGATAAGGGGAGATCTGAAATACCTGGCCGATACCGGCGTGTTCAATTTCTATTATACTACCGACGAAAACGGCAAAAAGACCAATACCTGGCAGTCTGTTCTTCAGGAGCTGGCAGTCGCCGCCGACTATAATCAGGAGCAGCCTGCGGATGCATATAATGAAAGCATCGCCAACGCAATGGATCACTGCGTTCAGGTGCTCAATTCCGATTACAGCTTCCACGCTATGTCACAGTACAGCAGGACCCAGCAGTACAGCACCGACGAGGTCTTCCTCGACCGCGTTCTCTTCCTCAGCGGAACTATGGGAATAGGCAACAGCGCCGCAGCCAGGAACGACGCTTACAATAAATCGCCGGATATGCTGGATAACGTCCGCGCTCCCTATTATACCGGCGATAAGAACCTGTATGACCTGGATCAGGTGAACGAGGATTTCCACGTCTCGTTCTCACGGATGAATTATCTGCTGATCTATCTGGCAGGCATCGCTATAATCGTAAATATGGCGGTAATTATCGTCAACTGTATAGTCAGGATATTCAACCTGCTGTTCCTGTATGTGATAGCCCCGCCTATCATCGCATCTGCCCCGCTGGATGACGGCGGAAAGCTCAAGCAGTGGATAACCGCCTTCATCGTTCAGGCCTTTTCTGTTTTTGCTACTGTTATATCTATGAGGATATTCCTCATATTCCTACCCATAGTTATGAGCCCCAAGCTACAGCTGGTAGATAATCCGGTCATCAGCACCATGGGCAAACTGGTGATGATCTGGGCAGGGACTGTCGCTATCGAAAAAGCTAACGGCCTGCTCACCGGTATCCTCGCAGACAGCGCGGGCTGGCAGTCGATAATGGCAGGAAGTGCCGCTCAGGATGTCAAGGGCAGCACCCTCGGCAGGCTTGCCAATGCCGCAGAAAACAAGGTCGAAAGCGCAGCTATGGCTCCCGCAGCCTGGGCCGGCAGCAAAGCTGTCGGCATAGCAAAGGGCGTGGGAAGGACCGCCGCTCTGCCCTTCCGTCCGCTGATCGGTGCAGTCTCGAACGCCGCAGGAAGACTGTCCTCCGGATTCGGAAATCTGGAAAGCAACCTGTCTAATTCTCTTGTCGAGTCCCCCGCTCAGAAACAAAAGAACGCCGAGGCTCAGGAAAGAAAAGAAGCTGCTCAGGAGCGTCAGGAACAGAAACAGTTCCGCCAGACGCTTACCAATGCCCTTGTGAACAGCGGTAACGACAGTCAGGGCGGACATCCCGGAGGACTGCCCCCTAATCAGGGCGGCGTCGGCGGAGGCAAGAAAGACGACGACGATAATAACGGCGGCAGCGATAACGGCGGCGGAGGAGGCGCTCTCCCGCCAAATCTGAGCGCAGAGCTCGGCGACGGAGACGGCGGTCTTCCCGCTAATCTGGGCGCTGAACTGGGCGGCGCTGCTGAAGGCACAGGCGCTGATGTTCCCGGAGCAGGCGCTAACGGCAGACCTGCCGATCACGGACAGGCCGGCGCAGGAGCTCAGAACGGCCGGCGTCAGGCACTAAGACGCCCGCTCAATGCAGTGGAACAAGGTCTCTTCGGCACTGATGCACAGGGCATACCTGTCGGTTCAGGCGGCGCAGGGGCTAAGGCTCCCGGCACGGGCGCTCAGAACAGACCTGCTAACCCCGGACAGAGAGGCACAGGCGCTCAGAATGGCCGGCGTCAGGCACCGACACGCCCCCTCAACAAAGGAACACAAAAGCTCTTCGGAGTTAATGAACAGGGCGTATACATTCCGGGTGTCACAGACGTTAGGGCACCCAAGTCCGGCGCTAAGGACGGTCCTGCCGGTCCCGGTACAGGCAGCGGTTCGAACGTTCCCGCTGGCGGCGCCGGATCTGCTCAGCAGTCTAAGGGTCGGCCCGACCCGGCTCTCCAAAAGCTGTTCAGCAAGTACGGCGCATCCGGCAGCAGGCAGAATGGTGCATCCGGCGGAGGGCAGGATACCTCCAGACCGCTTGCTCCAGAGGTGCAGAAGCTGTTCGATGATGCAGAAAAAGCGGACGGCAGCGATCCGCTTCCCATGTCCCAGGCCGGTCTGGATAAGGCCATCGGTGAGCTTGATGCTATGATGCAGGCTCTCGGTGTCGGTCCCGGAGCACAAGGCTCCGATCAGTCCGGTCCGGCAGGAGATAATCCCTCCGGACAGGAAGCTCCTATCAATATCCCATCGTCCTTCTACGAAACTGAACCGCTCGATGAGGATTCCCAGGCCCAGCTGCCTTACGACAGCCATGGCATACTGAAGGATCGCAGGGAACGCGAAAAGGCTATACATAACGCCGAAAAAGCAATGAGAAACGGCGGTGTGCTCCCGAAGGACCCCAAGCCCGGCGAATATTTCTACGCCGATATGAGGGAAAGACTGAAGGCAGCACAAAGCGGTCAGGGAGGCAGCCAGGGCAGAGCTCCGGCAAGCAGCCAGACCGGCAGCCAAGGCAGCGGACGCCCTCCCGCAGATGTGCCTAAGCACAAGGGCAACAATATTCTGCCGCCTCCAGAAAGACCCGGCAGAAAATAATTGAACTGATATGATATCTTAAATGAAAGGAGAGAGGAATATGAGACTGATACCCGGCAAGACCAAGGTCAAGATCGAGCTTTTCCGCGGCATCAACCTCGGCGATATCATCGTGGGCGTAATAACCCTCGGCCTCATCGCACTTCTTCTCCTTTCAACTATCCCCGCCAGGATGTATGTCGCCGTCGGCATTCTCGCCGTGGGTATCCTGCTGGTATTCAGGATCGACTCTGTCCCCAATTACAGACTGGTCATCAATCTCCTGAAATATCTCGCCTTCCCCAGACGCTTCTGGAGGACCTTTACCGATAAGCACCTGATCTCCAGCGCCACCGAAGAAAACAAGGGCGACCATTGGAAGGACTTCTTCTCGGAAAAGTTCGAGCCGGAGGATGATACTCTGCGCGACAGCATCGAGAGGATCATCGACGAGAAAAAGATCCGCAGGGAAGAGGACGAGCGCCTTGCCAGCGACGATATCACTGACGAGGAGAAGAATGCTATCTGGCAGAAAAGGAAGGAAAGAGAAGACTCTGCCGCGAAAAAGAAGCAAGAGGAAAAGGACCCGGTCTTCAAGTCCGACCACGATATCGATGAGGTCATCCCCTTTACCGGCATAAGCGACGGCTTTATCGAGTATAACGGCAAGTATTACGGCACCGTTATCGAGATCGACCCGGTAGAATTCCGCTTCTTCAGCAAGTTCAGGCGCGACGCTTCTATCGAAAACTGCCTCGGCAAGATACTCCGCTCCCTGAAAATGGAATATTCTGCCAATATAGTCAAGATAGACCGCCCTATGATCTATGATAATTATCTGGACAGAGAATATGATAAGCTCGATGAACTCAAGGCCTCATACGAAAAAGGTCTGCTCTCGGAGGATGAGCTGAAGATCCGCGTCGAGATCCAGTATGACCGCATCCACGCCATGCGGGATATCTGCTTTGATAACAAGGTCATCCAGCCCTTCTATTATTTTGTCTTGTTCAATATCGACAAGCGTCAGCTGCAAATAGATACCGACTCTGCCATGGCAGCCATGGCACAGGGCGAGCTCACGGTGCGCAGGCTCGAGTCTTCCCGCGAGCTGGCTGTATTCCTCAAATATACCAACACCCTCGATTTCGACGAGCATGATATCCAAAAGATAAAGCCCGAGGACTATGTCCGCTGGGCAATGCCCGAAAGCCTGATCTTCTCCACAAGACGGGTCGAGATCAATAAGATAATAACCCACCAGATGAGAGTCGTGGGCTATCCCTCCGATGTGGGCGATGCCTGGCTCGCAGGCGTTATGTCAGTACCCGCCACCAAGGTAGTGGTCAAGATCACTCCTATGGAAAGGACCAAGGCTATCCGTACCATCGACCGCTCTCTTCAGGAGCTGCGCAGCAGGCTCTATACCACCGGCGTGGACTCAAAAAGGCTTGAGCTGGAATCCCATATCGAGACCCTCAGCCGTCTGCTTGTGACCTTGCAGCAGGATAATGAGTCCCTGCTTACAGTGAATATCTATATCAGTATGTATGACGCTGTCAAGACCATGGAATGGAACAAGGATGAATCCATAAAGGATTCCTCGCTGGCAGTCATCGCTGATATGAAAAAGACCGTCCGCCGTATCTGGCAGGAAACAGGTATGCGGCTCAATACTATGGACTATTCCCAGCTGGAGGCCTTTATTGGCTCTCAGGTGTCAGGCTATGACCCGATGCTCAGCGACGGCCGTCCTATGCCTGCCAACACCGTCGCCGCTATGTATCCCTGGATCTATGCCCACGTTTCCGACGAGGGCGGCATCCGACTCGGCTCACAGGACGGTGTTCCCGTGTTCATTGATTTCTTCCGCCGGGATTCCGAAAGAGTCAACTCAAATATGGTCATCATCGGTAAGTCCGGTTCAGGTAAATCTTATGCCACAAAATCCCTGCTTACCAATATGGCTTCGGAAAATGCCAAGATCTTTATCCTTGACCCCGAAAATGAGTATACCGAACTGGCCCATACCCTCCACGGAAGGATCATCAATGTGGGCAACGCTACCCACGGAAGGCTCAACCCCTTCCAGATCATCACCACTCTCGACGACGACGAGGCCGGCGGCGACAGCACCGGCACAGGTTTCTCTGCTCACCTCCAGTTCCTCGAGGAGTTCTTCAAGCAGATACTTCCGGATCTTGATAAGGAGGCTCTGGAATACCTCAATTCAATGGTGGAAAGGCTCTATACCAATTTCGGCATCACTATGGAAACCGACCTTTCTTCCCTCACCCCCGCAGATTATCCTATTTTCAACGACCTGTACGATATAATTCTCGAGGATTTCCAGCGTACCAGGAACGATTATCTCAGAAATATGCTCCAGACCCTTATAAACTATGTCTCTAAGTTTGCCACCGGCGGAAGAAACTCCAATATCTGGAACGGACCTTCTTCTGTTACTACAGAGGAGAACTTTACCGTGTTCAATTTCCAGTCGCTGCTTGCAAACCGCAACTCAACTATCGCTAACGCCCAGATGCTCCTTGTGCTGAAATATATCGACAACGAGATCATCAAAAACCGTGACTATAACCGCAGATACGGCCTTAATCGGAAGATCGTTGTGGTCATCGATGAGGCCCATGTATTCATAGATACCAAGTTCCCCATCGCCCTCGACTTTATGTTCCAGCTGGCAAAGCGTATCCGTAAGTATAACGGTATGCAGATCGTTATCACTCAGAATATCAAGGACTTCGTGGGCTCTGAGGAGATCGCAAGAAAATCCACAGCTATCATCAATGCCTGCCAGTACAGCTTTATCTTCGGCCTTGCTCCAAATGATATGGATGACCTGTGCAAGCTCTACGAAAAAGCCGGCGGGATCAACGAGATCGAACAGGATCAGATAGTCACCGCCCCGCGAGGCATGGCATTCACCGTTATGAGCCCCACCAGCCGGTCATCGTTTATGATCGAGGTGCCTCAGACAATGGTGGATATGTTCGAGCAGCCCGATTATCATTCCCACTATTTCGACGGCTATGACGGCGCCGAGACCTGGGAGAAATTCGTAGCCGACAGCCGGGCAGAACACGATGCCAATGCTGCAAACCGCATCTCCGGCTATGTATATGAAGCCCCGGAGGATACGGATGACAGAGAAGTATTCACCTTCAGTGAGATAACTCCCGAGGAGGCCGACCGCCTCTATGAAAAGGCTCCTCAGCAGCCTGCATACAGAGACAGACCGCGCTCTCCCGCTCCCCAGGAGCCCGACGAGGACGAGAGCTTTACCTTTGAAGAAGTCCGTGAGGAGCAGTCCGCGCCTGTTCAGCAGCAGCCCGCTCAGCCGGTACAGCCGCAGCCCGCGCCCGTCCAGCAGCAGCCGGTTCAGCCGGTATTGGATGTGGCTTCCCTCTTTGCGGTCATCCGCGAGGAGATAAGACGCGAGATCAGCCAGCAGATGTCTTCTCAGCCCGCTGCGCATAAGTCAGATGCCCCGGAGCCGGAGGAAAAAGCTCCCGCTCCCGCAGCATCCGCTCCGTCCCGGTCTTATGCTGAGCCCGACGAGGACGATGACGACGAGCTCCTCGATATCGATGAGCCTGATGATGAGGATGAGCTCCTTGCTGCCGAAGAGCCTGAGGATGAGGACGAGGACGAGCTCATCACTGCCCGTAAGCCGAAGGATAAGGACGAGCATTACGATGACGACGATGATGACGACGACGAGAGCTATACTCCCAAGTTCGATATCATGGCTCTTCTGGACGAGCAGCTCGAAAGCTACAGCGAGATGACCCTCGAGGAACGTATGAAAGAGATTGATGTCGATACTATGGAGGTTTCCCTTGACGAGCTTTCTGCTCATGTCAAGGATCAGCGCAAGAAACGAGGTGCATAATTATGGATATAAAGCTGGTAGACAGAGGCCAGGAGGGCGAGCTGATACTCACCGGAAAGCTGGATAACAACAACGCCGTCCAGGTGGGGGAGCTCTTTCTCAAAACAGCAGACCGGTTCAAGGATATAACCCTTAATCTGAGCGGCCTGAAATATATCTCCAGCGCGGGTATCCGTACCCTTAAAAAGCTGTATATGAAAGTCAGGAGCAACGGCGGCGAGATGAGCATCACCAATGCCGCCCCCTATATAGAAGAAGTTCTGGAAATGATCGGATATGCGGAGATGTTTAATCTGAAATGAAAAACCCGAAAAGCCTTATCAAAAAAACCTTAATAAGACTTCTGGCGCTGATGATGACAGTTTCGTTAGTGCCTTCTTCGCTGTGCCTTGACGTCAGCGCCGCCGAAGCCGGGACAGACTCAGCAGCGGCTGCCGAGTCTCAGCAGCCGGATGAGTCTGAGTCCGATGATGACAGCAAGAGCGGCTCTATGAACGTGTATAAGAACGGCGTGGCGGTAGCGACCGAGATAACCTCCGGCGGCAGCTGGCCCGCCAATACCGTCACCGGCAGCGATGAACCTACGACCAAGGCCCTCTCGCCCGAGGAGTATAACAGCGGCCGCCAGACTATCGATGTGACCGATACTCTCTATACTCTCACCGTCTCCACCGGCATAAGCCCCGGCACCAGCGTTGAGTATTTCACCCTGCGCTACACCGATGTCAACGGTGCCGCCCAGACAAAGTATATCTTCCCGACCAGGGAACGTCAGGAAATGGTCAGCAGCTATATCAAGAACATCTCCGGCAAGGTCCCCGGAAAGGTATGGAAGGATACTACTATCTCCGGCGTGAAAAGATACAAGAACTATGTCGGCCCCGACGAGTGGAGCGATTCCTTCGAGCCTGTAACTGTCACCGTCGAGCCGAACAGCAAGGCCGTCGAGGAGGCCAAGGCTGAGTTTTACGATATCTATTCTGTCGAGGATAATTACGTTGACGGTATGGTGGATATCAACGGCAGCAGTCTGCTGGAAAATGTCAACACCAGCCATAATGACCTGCGCTCTCTGGGCTATGATGTCAGCGAGAATACTGATCTCTCCGATGTCCTCAGCTCCTGGTCGATAGATGAGTTCCTTTTCAGGACCGATTCCGCTATCAGATCAGTCAACAGCATAGATGTGTTTATGTCCAACGGAAGATGGTCCGTCCAGGGTATGTCCGTCAGCCGCGTGACCGGCATCGGCGGCTACGGCGAGTACGGCTCGTATTCCGGAAAGTATTTCCTCAGCCTTAACAAACAGCGCCTTTGCGAACTGCAAAGCAAAAAGACCGGTACCCAGACCTTTAACGCCGACGGCGATACTATTATAAATATCGGCGGCACAGGGTCATCATATTTCAGTCTCAGACAGCTGAACGAGGCCTCTGCTGCCAGCTCCGGCATCAATGACCTCTACAGCTTCAGGATAGATCTTGCCGATGTCCCCGACGGCGGCATCGAGACTCTGGTGAGGGCCAGCGCCTCCGACAGCGACCCCGCTTCCGGCATCATAGCCGAGCATCTGGCTCTCGAGGTCAGCTATAGGGACCGCAACGGCTGGACCAGGAGCTTTACCTCCCCCGTCCTGCTTTCAATGCTGGGACAGTATAAGAGATCAGGAGATACCGTCCGCACTATGGGCATAGCCCAGCGCGGCGATACCCTCGCCTTCACCGCCTGTATGCCTGAGTACAGCTCGCTTATCAGCACCCGTCTTCTGGTGGGCAAAGCCGCAAGAGATAAGCTCGTTTCCGACAGCGGCGTCTCTCCAATAGGCACCAGCCGCGACCGCGACAGGCTCATCACCGCCCTCGACAGCGATTATATCCGCGTCTCCGGCATCTCGCTCTATAAAGGCACCTGCCGCCTGTCCAATACCCCCGACGGCGAGGATAAGGATTCCGGCGAAAAGCTGAAAAGCTATACCTGCGTCTTCGCTTTCTCTGAGGACGCTCCCCTGCTCTATACCACGACCAACAACGCTCAGGGCATCAGAATAAATGCCGGCACTTCCGATTCTTTCAAGCTAACAGACTATAACAAGGGCGCCCCCCTTATCGGCGCGGAGTATACCGGCAACCTGCTTATCCGGCTCAAGACCGATGCGATCACCGGCTCAACTCCCTCCGGCTCCACAAAGATCCGCCTTACATATCAGGATACCTCCGGCACGGAAATGCAGACCTCCTTCTACACTATCTCTGAAGAGGTAATGAATTACCTCGGATACTGGCCCGGCACAGACAGCACAAACGGCAATTTCGGCTATTACTACGGCATCCAGCCCGGAAATATCGTCGAGTTTCCCGTTACCGTTGCCGACGTGGCTGCCATAACCAGCGTCGAGCTCAGCGTCGGAAGCGATTCCGATGACTGGCAGGTGGCCGGTATCTCTATCGCAGTGGCGGAGAATATAGGCAAGCGCAGAGTCTACGCCCAGTCACTGTCCGCAGGAGGCCTGAGCAGCGGCTACCGTATCGTCCGCTCAATGACAACTACCGTCATCCCTCCCTTCCCGATCAATCTTAAACTGCTGGTGTCCACCGGCGATTCCTTCTCCTTCAATACCGGCGAGGGTACCGTTATCACCGCCAGAGAGCCTAATTATGAGGACGTCCGCTATTCCATGTCCTATGAGCAGACTAAGGAAAATTACGGCTACGCCAGAAAGCGCAAGACCTATGACATCAACGTCAAGGTAGCCGATGACCCCGACGCCGGCAACTTCAACGGCGACTCCGGCTCCAGCAACCACTTCTATTTCCAGATACTTTTCTCCAAGGGAAAGAGCGGATTTGTGCTGGCTAATCAGCAGCTTTCTTCCGACGCCTTCCGCGCCGGCTGCAATGAGCTGTTCGCTATCTCAGTCAACCGCGATTACGGCGATGTCAAGGAGATCAGGATCATCCCCCAGGATGTCTCTGAAAGCAACGATGTGTTCGATAAGCTCAATGTCGAGCAGATAACCGTCACCGAGCGCACCAGCGGCGGTGCCGCCGACCAGTTCGTTTTCGATAACGTGGGCTGGATCGGCATCGACTATGTGGATCAGTCCCAGAAAGCCGCAGTCCAGACCACTTCCGGACGTTCTCTGACAGAGGTGTCCAGAAAATATAAGGCATCCTATAAGCAGAAGGTCGTGAACCTTCTCTGCGAGATAAAGACCCTCCCCTGGGATACGGATTATATGGACGTTGAGGGCAGCGTTTCCTGCGACCTCAATTATACCGATATGGACGGCCAGCCCCATACCGTCAGCTTTGACGTGATCTCACGGATGGCCTCGTATATGAATAAGACCGCCCGTTCCTATGACGGCGTGAATGCCGACGGCACAGTCCCCGCGCTCTATGCCAATATGGGCACTGTCTCCGACCCGGAATGGATGCTCCGGCCTAACCATACCGACCGCTTCATCCTTCCATCTCTGGCAAATGCCAAGAGCATCGACAGTATGACCCTTAAAGCTACCAGCAGAAATAATAAGATGTCAAAGTGGATCATCGGTGATGTCTCGATCTCAAGGATCATCTCCGACAGCGGTGTTGTTACCCTCACCGCCGCCAATAATTCCACCGACGGCGAGTATCTTCGCTCGATGCAAACCGTTCCCCACTGCAATATGGTGAAAAAAGCAGGCAAGGAGTATGAGGAGCTTGTACTGCCCGCCGGCGAACCGCAGAAACTGACTATCTTCTTCTGCGAAAACACCATTACCTGGGCGGAAAATTCCTCATGGGCCTCCAGCGTGTCAAAATTCCCCGACTCCACTAACGATACCCTTAATGTGTTCATCTTCCCCTCCTCAAGAACAAGAAATATTGACGGCGTCAGCGTCAGCGCGGCAGTCCAGTTCAATATCTCCAATTCAAGAGTGATGCAGGTCAGCCAGGGGGCTCTGAAGACCTCCGGCAGCGGCACCGAGGATGCAATGTTCTATTATACCGGCCTTCCCGCCGAGGATATGAAAAATATCTCCTCGCTGTCGATTCGCTGCCGGGATTCAGGGATATCCTTCGACAGCGCCCTGATACAGCAGGTGAGAGAAGGCGTCGTGGTAATGACCTATTCTTTCAGCCTCGGAGGGGCATCGGCAACTCTCGGCCTTAAATCACTGCCCTCGGATTATACCAAAGTCTATGAGCCTATGAAGCAGAAGCTCCTGCTCTCCTTCGGTACAGGTACGTCCGAGATGACCCTTTTCGGCCTGTCTGAGGATAATCTCAATCCCAACGACGTCGCCGTGTGTCTGAAATACCGATCCTCTCTCGACCCCTCCGGCGAGTATTATTCCCCCTATGTCTACCTGACAGAGGCCGGCGTGAACAAGCTCTATCCCGGAATGATGGCCGAGATACCCTTCGATGTGCCGTATCTGTCAGAGATCACCGGCTACAGGATAGTCTCCTTCGGGAACCTGAAAGCAAATGTGGAAAGCGCCCTGGGCGCCAACTACAGCTGCTCCTCTGCGGATGAGAATACCCTCAAGCTGGAAAAATGCTACAGTTTCGGCCAGAGCTACGATGTGGAAAATATGATCCGCGAGCTTTCAGCCACCGAGGGAATGACAGGTGAAAACACCGTAGCTCCCCTGGATGTGTGGTTCACCACCGCTTCAGCCGGCGAGAATGACGAAAGCGGTATAAATTCCCCCGTTACCGTCGTCTTCAGCTATACCGACAGCAAGAATGCCGAGAAGACCAGAAACTTCAAGGATATCAGACAGTATATCCAGTCGGACAGCAAACAGTTCAAGACCGGCGAAAGAACTCAGGTAAGATTTTTCCTGCCTGATTTCAGCGAGCTGAACTCTATCAGCATAACTGCACCGGACGGAAGCTGGAAGGTGGATCAGATCGAGATCAGCAGGCTGGGCGAGGAGCTCATAAACCGCAAAGTGGATACAGTCTTCAACAACAAGGCCAAACTGATAACTCTGAAAAAAGTTACCCTCTCCACCAGCGTTACCGCCGATGATAAGTATAAGGGCCGTGTCGAGGACCACGAGAAGAACATCAAGCTCGACGGCGGCAAGATAGTCAGCGGAACAGTCATCATCAAGAACAGCGAGGAAGGCTTCGGCATCCGCGTGGATATGCTCTCAAACGACCTTCTCACGGATATTACCGAAGAGGTGACCAGCACAAACGATACCGCCTTCGCCGTATTGATACCCTCAAACCAGAGCACTGTGCCGATGACCTATAAGATAAGCATCTGGGCCGTGGAAAATCCTACCGTAAAGGATGTTATCAACGTTACCGTCCCGCCGGTCTCCCAGACGTCCCAAAACAGCAGCTCCTCCGGTCAGTCGTCATCGACGGCTCCCGCATCGGACAGCTCTTCCCAGAGCTCCGGCTCAGGAGCAGATACCTCAGACAGTTCATCCGATGAAGCGTCAGAGCCGGATGACTCCGACAGCAGCGCTCAGGGCACCGACTCCTCCGGCAGCGGCGATACCGCTGCCGAGGAAAGCTCCGTCCCCGATGAGACCGTCACCGACCAGTCCGAAACTGCCGGCGAACCCTCCGATCAGGAGGGCTGAACCCCAGGAAGTACATCAGAGAAGGATCATGATGTGATATGAATACCTTTATCAGAAATATAAAGAACCATAAAAAAGCTGCACTGATATGCCTCGCCGTTGTGGCCGCCGTCGCGGCTGCCGCAGTGCTGGCTGTTAAGCTCAGCGGCAGTTCAGATGAAACATCATCCTCTTCCTCCGATGCCTCTCAGTCCGGAGATGCGTCTGCCCCCGTAAGTTATTTCACCGATTCAGACTTCCCCGTGACCGTTTCAGCAAGAGGTCAGTCCGCTCTCATCTCCCTCAGCGGAGAGGATAAGTGGGAGCATTCCTGCTCTCCCTCAGGCATCGTCTCTGAACATACCGAGACCGGTGAGGAAAATTCCACCGTCCTCGTCCTCAGCCCTATGAAGGTAGGATATGCCTCCCTCAACTGCCGCCAAACCGGCGAGCTGGGCTCAGTCTCCTTTAACACAGCCGACATCCACGCTGACGTTACTGTCTATGCCGACGAGAACGGCGCTATGCGCATCCGCGTAGATAACTTCAGGCTCAGCACCGCGTCATCCGGCGCCGGGGACAGCGCTACGCCCTATGTGATAGCAGAGAACCGGGTCATCTTCCCCAACGGCGGCGACTGGACCCTTACCGTCGAGGCCGACGGCGAAGTCCCCGAAGGGCTCTATCTCATCATGCCCGGCACCGATGACGAGGGCCATAGCTACATTGAAGTCTCAATGGACAGCTCCTTGATGATAAACGATAAGGGCGAGATAGATATGAATGCAGTCACCAGCCGCCTGCTGCTCAGAAGCGAGAGCCTCGGCATCGAGAAGCGCCTGAACTGCACCGCAAATCCCGAGAAAGAATGGATACTTACCGAAGCGGGGGAATAAGGATGAGCAAAAAAAACGATAAGAATGCCGCTCCTGCCTCTGAGGATGAGGTCCGTCAGGCATCCGACAGCCGGCTTACCGAGCGCCAGCTGAAAAAACTGACTAAGAAAAAGAATAAGGACAGAAAAAAAGAGATAAGGCATATACTTATGGGCAGCTATTTCACCCTACAGGACGGAAGGCTCGCCTCCGGCGGCGGAAAGTGGATCTCTCCCCTCGGCGTGGGCGACGTTGCCGGCTCCGCCCTTCTGCTGGGCATCAAAGATAAAAGATACCGCTATAATTCCCGGCTGAAAGCCAGCAAGCAGACCTTCTTCGCCGTTACAAAGGCTATGAGCAATATCGGACGCGCCCTTTCCCTCGACTGCGCCCCAGATGCTGCCGCCTGCTATATCAAGGGTGGGGTCTTCCGCCCGGCAGTGCTCGTTTTTGAAGAGGTCACGCTGGAGGATAACTCGAAGTATCTTGAACTGAACGTCTACTGCGGCAGATCGGTCTTTGCCTTCCTGTCGCTGAGAAGAGCCGTTTCAAAGTTCGACAAGGAGCTCCCCGATACCATCAGCAGAGTGTAACAGTCATGAGAGGATCGAACATGAAAGAAACATTGATCGTCCCGGCAGCGGACGAACGGCTCGATGAGGTGGTGGAATTCGTTCTGAACGGCCTCAATGCACGGGGCTGCCCCGAAGTCACTCAGCTACAGATCGAGCTGGCAGTAGAGGAGATATTTGTCAATATCGCCCACTATGCCTATCCCCCCGGTCATGGCAGCGTCACAGTGACCAGAGAGATCACCCCGGGCGGCCTGCTCAGAGTCACTCTGTCAGACTCAGGCACCGCTTATGATCCCCTTGAAAGGCCCGGCCCCGAGCTTTCTCTCCCCATTGAGGAAAAGCCCGAGGGCGGACTTGGTATTTTTATGGCCAGAAAAAGTATGGACCGCACCTATTACGAGCATCGCGGCGGAAAGAATATCCTGACTCTTGAGAAAAAGCTGAGGTAACGATCATGCAAAAGAAAAGCAAACACCGATCACTTTCTGCCAAGACGGTCCGCTCGACTGTCCAGAGCTGTATCGTCTTCGGCCTCGTAGTACAGATCGTGGCCGTGACCTTCTACGCGATCGACCTCGCCCGCCAGTTTATAAAGACCACCGAAAACACCCTGTGGCAGACCTATAGTTCAATGTCCTTTTTTGCGGGGATCACCGAGCTTCCCGCGTCCATAATGGAAGTATATAACGGGCTGACCGAGGAGCAGCGGATGAAGGTAGGCACCGATGAGTACCGGCAGTTCTATTCCATGTTCGATTTCGAGACCGAGGGAAATGAGTATTTCATTATGAAGGATCAGATCGAGGATGCCCTCGTCTACCACTATAACAACAAGGATATCACGGATATCTATCTGGCATCCTACGATGAAAAAAACAGCGCTATCGTCTATATCATAGACCCCGATATCGACGACTCCTACCATTTCATGCCCGGCGACTGGGAACCTATCGACCCGGACGAGATCCAGAACATCTGCCACTACACCGGCACCGGCGCCCGCTATGATATAGGCTATACCCAAAAATACGGCTTTGTCTGCACTGTCGGGATACCGGTCAGAAATATGGATAGCGAGACCGTGGCCTACCTGCTGGCCGACATCCCTCTGGAAAATTATCTCACGGGGATGCTGCTGTTCAGCCTTGAGATAATCGCCGCCGTCATCATCATCACTGTCATTATCGCCTGGATACAGGTAAGACATATCAAAAAGACCCTCGTCCAGCCGGTGAATAAGATTGCCGAGGCCTCCAGCAGCTTTGCAAAAAGCCGTAGCGAGGACGCCGGTATCGTCGGACATTTCGCCAGCCTCGATATCCATACCGGCGACGAGATCGAGCACCTTGCCGATACAATGGCTGATATGGAGAAGGAGCTCAATGAGTACAGCAAAAACCTTATTAAAGCCACTCAGGAAAAGGAACGCATCGGAACAGAGCTGGGCCTTGCAAGGAAGATACAGGCCGATATGCTCCCCAGCACCTATCCCGCTTTTCCCGACAGGACAGAGTTCGATGTCTATGCCACTATGGACCCCGCCAAGGAGGTGGGCGGCGACTTCTATGACTACTTCCTTGTGGATGACGATCACCTTGCACTGGTAATGGCGGACGTCTCCGGCAAAGGCATCCCGGCAGCACTGTTTATGATGATGTCAAAGATACTCATCCAGAACTTCGCTATGATGAGTCTTCCCCCCGATAAGGTGCTGGAGAAGGCCAACGAGATAATCTGCCGCGGCAACGAGGAGGAAATGTTCGTCACCGTATGGCTGGGCGTGCTGGAAATATCCACAGGAATGATAACCGCCGTCAACGCCGGCCACGAGTACCCGATCATCAGGACCGCCAAAGGGGATTTCACCGTGTTCAAGGATAAGCACGGAATGGCCGTGGGCGGTATGCCGGGTATCAAGTATTCCACCTATCAGTTCAGGCTGGAAAAGGGCGGCACCCTGTTCCTCTATACCGATGGCATCCCCGAGGCTGTCAACAGCGATGACGAGATGTTCGGCATCCAACGCCTTACCGAAACGCTCAACAAGCATAAAGGCTCAATGCCCGTCCAGCTGCTTCCCGAGATCAAAGCCGCCGTGGATGAATACTCCCGCGAGACTGAGCAGTTCGACGACCTCACGATGCTGGGCATCACGCTTGCGTGAAATGATCCGATGCACAAAATGTTCCCGATGAAAAACGGGCATTCCTCCGGATAGGGGAATGCCCGTTTTTGGCACTTCGGCGTGCGTTATGCGGTGCTGCCTAAGCCCTCTCAGTACATCAGCTCGCCGGGTTCAACAGCAAGTATCTTCGCCAGTTTCAAAAATGTGATAATGTCCGGGATGCGCCTGCCGTTCTCCCACCGGGATATGGTCTGGACCGTGATGCCGAGCTCCCGCGCCAGCTCCTCACGGGTCATGCTCCGCTCCTCACGGCATTTGCAGATCTTCTTTCCGATGACGTTCTCTCCCGCATATTCCGACTCAATGTCCTCGTTTGATATCTTCGAGACCGGGTGCCGCAGATGCTCAAAAGCCTCTCTCAATTTTTCCGTGCTGATCGGCTTTACAAGAAAGGCGCTCGCAAATGTCTCCCAGCTCTGCAAGGCGAATTTCTCATACCCCGTCACATAGATGATGTTCGTCCTCGGCTTTATGGCAAGTATCTTCTTCGCAAGTGTGATACCGTTTATCTCAGGCATATCAATGTCCATTATCACAACGTCAAACATATACTCCTCGAAAAGACGCATGACCTCCTTGGGCCTGCTGGTTCCGATGCACTGAGCGTGGGGCGCTATCTTTCCCATTTCATCAAGATAGTCCTCAACGATAAGCTGATTGTCATCCACTATAAGTACCTTCATTCTGCTCACTCCTTCCGTTTTTTGGTATCGTCACCGTCACAGTTGTGCCGCTTTCACGCATATCCATCTCAAGCGTCCCCCTGCACTGCATCATCAGCCGCTTGCGGGTGTTTTCAATTCCTACTCCCATATGATACGGCATATCGTCCGAGGGGGAATTCCTCGCAGTGCCGTTGTCCGTTACGGTTATCAGATATGCATCCTCAGTTTCAAGACTGCTTACTGTTATAACTCCCCCCTCACGGCTGATGCCGTGGTTCACCGCATTCTCCACAACAGGCTCCAGCGAAAGCGAGGGGAGCATGAAATCCGCAGACTTGATGTCATAGACCACATCGAGCTTCCGCGTCTTGTCAGCCCTTACCAGATCAAGATATACCCTTACGTTCTCAAGCTCCTTTTCAAGCGGGATAAGGTCCTCAGTGTCCAGAGCCCCGATGTGCGCCTTCAGATAGTCGGAAAAGCTGTCGATGCAGCTTACCGCCCTGCCGCTGTCCCGCTTGGCAAGGGAACGGATGATGCTCAGAGAATTGTAGATGAAATGGGGCTGTATCTGATTCCGGAAGATTAACAGCCTGTCCTTTTCAATGGCAAGATCCTTCACCGCTATGGCCTCGCGCATCTTCTGCTGGTAGATATACGAAAGATAGATGTAGTATTCCAGCACTGCCAGCGCAGTTACCGCATTTGCAGCCTCAACTACCGTTCCCTCGTATTCCAGCAGCGAGGTGAGTATCGACTGTAGTATTATCAGAATGACTATCGCGTTCTTCTCGGTGCTTGACTCGTTGAAATATTTTACAGATATGACTGTCAGCACTATGACATAGAACAGCTGCGCGATGAATACAAAGGACCCCAGCGGCCCCCTGCTGAAATGATTGTCATCCGTGATGATAAAGGCTATCCCGCTGCCGGAAAAGGCAGTTGAGTATATTATCATATTCATCAGCGCGGGAATAGCGGTCAGAGGTTTCAGCTTTACCTCCTTGGGTATTATCACCATTACCTCGGTCATTATTACAAAAGGCCGCAGGATATAGGATAAGGTGTTGACGATCGTCCGCAGCCTTACTCTCCACTCCAGCCCCATGCCGGTCAGGTATTCCCCGTTCTCACAGAACCCGCCAACCGTGTCTAACAGGGTTATAGCCGTCAGCAGCGCGATCATCACATAAAACAGCTCAGTTGCAGGAATGCTGTTTTTCCTGTTTATCATAACGATAACGACCAGCAAGCTGATTATCATCAGGGTAATATAGTTTGAAGTCAGATATGCCGTCAGCATCCGCCACGCCTCTTTTCTGCCGTATGATATCTTCCGCGGTAAGACCAAGGTAATTATATCATATCATATCTTATCGCTAAAATCAAGCCGCATCCGAAGGGGAACAATTGCCGCTGTGCATTATGCACAGATTCCCCGGTGCTTTCTGCTGCAAATTCACGGATATGTTAACAATTTGTAAACAGGGGCATCCGTATATGATATAATAAAATCGGGATCAGGGCGGAATGTCCGCCGGACGACCCGCCGCAGAAGGATATCCGTTATGTTAGGACATAAGTTTTACTGCAACGAACGCGGCAGCATTCTCGATCTTGTCCATCTTGAGTGTTGAGCAAACAGTTTTCCCATCAAGAGAAATTGTCATATCCCACGATTTTTCGGGCATACACGAATAAACCCAATCCACAAAACAGCGGTTGTAAGAAAGATAGTTGTCCATGAAAACCGTATTGATTGGTACTTGCGTTTTAACGATCCGAACAGCTATACAAGCGTAAATGTTAAGGGCAGAAAGGATAACGCAGTAGTCGTAGAAACAGATGAATCTACTCCTACATTAGGGAACAGTCCCACAGGCTGCTATCGCAGAGGCAAAGTAATTCACATCACGCTTAATGATCTGAAATACGATTAAAACAGACCCGGTGCTTGGAAACGAGCACCGGGTCTTTGCTGTTGTATTATGCGGCGTGCCTGCAGACCTATTGATTTTCCCTTCTTGAAAAAAATAAGTTACTTTATCACATTCTTGCACCCACTGACCGTGTTTCGGGGTATTACTTATGAAAGCAGTTAAAAAAGGAGGAAATCACAATGCCTAATACATATCAAAAATGGATAAAGTCCCATAAGAAAGGTCAAACAAGATTTACCGCTGCTGATGTCACTACACTTCGGGATTTTGCTCAAGCCCTTGATGATCTGCGTGCCAATGCTGTAAATGCTTTGGGCGGTGAAAACCAGTCCACGAAGGATCTCTCTGAAATGAGCCGCAATATACTTAGTCTGGCACAGCAGTCCAGCGATCTTGCTTTCAGCGCTGATGTTGATGCCGCTAACAATAAGGCTAACGCTGACATCAACGCTGATGAAGCTATTCGTGACGATGCTATAGACCTTGTCAATGATATCTTGAATGAGGCTGGCATCGCCGGTAATGCTGAAGAGGAGCTCGATGAGCCGATCAAGGAAGAGGATGCCCCGACCGTTCGGAAGTGGGAGGAGGCTGTCATGTTCCTTAGCGGTCAAGAAGATAAGCCCGCACAAGCTCCCAAGGCAAAGGAAGCTGATGAAGACAAGGATAAGCCGGCAAAGGGTCTTGACAAAATGTTCGAGAGGGATTTCAAGCAGCTGCTTGAGATCGGTGTTACCGACCCCGATGCCCCCAAGAATGTTAATATGCAGGATCTCTACAACGGTCTTGATCTGCTGAACAGAATGTACGGGATCACAACTGATGTAGAATCGATCCGGAAGACGTATGATGACCGTCAAAAGGATATCCAGCCCAGCCGGATACTGCCCGAGCTGGCGGAGACCTATGATGATCCCAAATATCCCGACCAGTATTTTGATGCTATAAACTTTATCAGCAGCGGAATAGATGAACTGCACTCCACCCATGTAGGTCTGAAGTTCGATATGCTTCAGTTCTCGTCTCCCGAGCATGATGCGCTTCTGAAAAGTGCTGACAGGCTCAAAAAGGCTTTTGCTAATACTGATTTTTATGATGACCCCGAAGAGAAGCTGGCTGCTCTTGACGATGCCCTTGCAAAGGCAAAGGCTTACAGAAGAAAGAAGAGAGAGGATGCCGGAGTAGAGCTTGACGATGAAGATGCAAAGCATATAGATGAAGATAACCTTACCGACGAGGAAAAAGAAGCAGCCTGGTATCCAAGATCAGATGCCGGTATAGACAGATATTCGGGTGCAAAGAAGATAATACAGGCTGCGAATTTGATCAAGCATAAGCTCAAAAGCAAGCTCCGTACTGCTAAAGCTGACTTGAAGTTTGCCAAGAAAAACGATCCCGCACTGAAGAACAACAGAGCTATTTGGGAAGAGCTTGATGCTATTGACCCCGATCTTAATGCAAAGCGTGATTCAGGCTGGTTCAGCGGCTCCTCCACCGAGCATCAGCAGCTTAAGGACAGCGTTGACGAGCTAAGGCTCGCCCTTGACCCGAAGAATGTTGTTCTTGCAAGACAGAAAAAGCTGGATGCACTTAAAAAGGTCAAGGCTCAAGCACTTAATTATATCGGTAAAAAGTCAGAAGACCCCGGCTCTGAAATGGGCAAAAAGCGCCTTAGTGCCGCGAAGAAGCTGCTTAATCTTGCCAATAAGGAGATCGCAGTTGTCGAAAATGCAATGAACGGCAAGAAGACCTCTGTTAACGATTTCCATTCATGGAAAAAGCTGTTTTCAAACAGCACAAGCCCTGTTTATAAGTCAAAACACAAGGAGATTGACAAATTAACGGATTTCGCCAGCTTTCTTAATAAAAGTACCAGAGATTACCTTCCGGGCTCGGATGATGAACTTACCGCTGTAATGAACGAGGCATCTCCCTCCGGCATAAAGGCAAGAAGCCTGTTCAGATGCATTATCGATGCCGATTCCTTGGATCGTGAAGTATGGTATTCCAACCGCGAACAGCTTAGAGTGATCTCAAAGGCTATGAATGACACCTTTTTCAAGGATATGTTCAAGGCCTGCACTACTGCCCAGAATGAGATGATAGACTATGATGATAACGACATTGACAAGTACAGCGATGCCTTTATCGAAGTGCTTGAACTGTCGAATAAGCATTACGGTACCGATTTCCCGGTGGATAAGGCAAAGGCCGTTTTTGCTCAGGCAGAGCAGGAATTGCAGGACAGACGGAACAAGGAAAAGGAGTCCGTTAAGGCACAGAAGGAAAGAATGGACGAGTGGTCAGAGAAATATCCCTGCAGCCCTCTTGACGCTGAAGATTTTGAGATCACCGACCCCGATACCCTTACGAACATCGAGGATCTTGCAGAATTCGGAAATGCGATCAAATACCTTGATGATGAAGCTATCACAAGATATATAGACGAGCATGGTGATGCTCAAGTCCGCGACAGATACCGTGAGATCATTGAAGGCCTTAAAGCAGCAGCTTATACAGGCGACGATCTGGAGAGCAGATCGGCACAGGCAGAATGGAACAATCTGATGATCACTGTCAGAGACTTCAAGGAGTTCTTAGCAGAGGGCGATAACTATAATCTCGTTATAAGAGCCGCCGAGGAGGCTACCAAGACCGGCGCCAAGAAATACGAGGATTACACCAATTACAGAAAGTGCCTCTATGACACGCTCACAGGCCTTAACAAGTTCCACAATGCCGATATCGAGGTAAGAGATATAGATATCTCACCCGTTGAGCTTGATGTGAATGATCTTGACCTTGATGTACCCGATGATGAACTCGATGATAATAAAGAGATCATCGCTGGTGCACAAATAAACAGTGATGACGAAGACGAGTATGACAACGCCTTTGAGGCAGAGAGCAATATCCGCAGCCGCAGTATAATATCCCCCAATAAGGTCATTGATCTTAATGATGCTCTCAAACAGGCTCAAGAAAACATCAGAGATATGTACGATAAGGAAAATGACGAGGCCCCCTCCTGCGATGATATTGATAATGACCTCAAAACTATTCTGGCTGTCCATGTCTTAAGGAAGGTCAGTGATGATAAGACCTGCACACACGGTGAATTGGAGCAATACAAGAATAACGTAAAGTCAATGGGTGAGTATGCCCACATGAAGACCTTTGAGGATGACGAGAAGATCTACTCTGACGCTGTAGAAGGTAACGGAGGCCGCCTCTATGACACCTTCATGAAGCAGAGAAAGATAATGAAGGATAAGGATGAACACATCGTTAAGGATGACGTCCTTGACAAATCTCTTGAAGGCCCTCTGATGAACGATTCCTTCGATAACACCTTTATCTGATCCTCTGCCTGCTGACAAAAATCAGCTGACCCGATCCCCGCAGGCGCATGATATCTGGGCCTGTTGCACCCCATAACAAGAAAAAGAGCCTGGCACATACCAAAAAGGTAGTGTCAAGCTCTTCTTTTTGCGGTATTAAACCACCCGCATTTCGCATCTTAAACAAACGTTTAGTAATTTCGCCCAAACGCCGCAAAACAGGCGTTTATAAAAAGATAGCCAAAACCACATTCGTTCATCTTCGGGCAGCTTCATATAACTTTGTTGACCAAAAGTTGTCCAAGAAAGACTAAGACAGCGGAATATATCGTAAATAATTTCAGTAAGAAGCCCTTAGAGATGCTTGAAGGCAAATCTCAGGGCTTCTTCCATAACTGCATTTACAGATTCCCTACGCCTGTTGATTAACAAATTCCAATATGGTATTATTTGATTATTTTGATATTTAGCAAAACAGTATCATGTTGATAATCCTGTCTATAGAATACTCGAATTGTGAATATCGGAACTCAGGATGAGTGCTGTGTAAAGATCAGACCGTAAATAATAGGAAGAGGCTGTTGCAGAAATGCAGCAGCCTCTGTTATTCGATAAAATCAGTTCGTTGATGATAACCTACGGTCCCGGTCGTAGCTCTCTGCTATTCTCTTATAAGCTCCTTGGGGATCTCGCTGTGGTCGAACAGCACCTTTGAATGGTTGTCGAGCACAAGCTCTTTATTTATAAGCTCCCCCGTTTCACGGGAGAAAGTATTCTTATAGATCTTTGAGATGCGGTAGTATTCATCGCCCTCGGGAGAAAAATGATGATCCTCCTCTGAGATAGAGTATGTATACGGGAACTGTTTCTCGCTCCTCAGCTCACCGTGAAGCTGATTATCTGCACACCAAAACACAAGCTGGATATCCATATCCGTATTATTATAGAATCTGTAATCATTGTAGTAATAGCTTACGGAAGTACCTGCACTAAACGGCACCCTCTCTCCGTGATCGGGAGCAAGTGCATCGGAGTGATTGTGAAATTCGGTTACTTTGAGAGGGCTCAGCAGCACCAGATTATGCAGCACATTTGCAAGATTACACAGTCCGCCGCCGACACCCGGATAGAGCTTTCCTCTTCTGAGCACACGTCCGGCCTTATACCCCTTCCTCTTTGTTGTTCTGCCGATGGTCTGCCAGAAAGAAAAAGTCTCGCCCGGGTGAATTACAAGCCCATTGAGTTTTTTGCAGGCAAGGTCAATATTTACAGCCTTGTTTTCCTGCAAAACAGGATCGATGCCTTTGCCCGTCTTTATAAGCTCCGAATCCTTTTTGGATACCACGTTTCTGAGCTTTTTGCGGCTCTTGTTCCTGGCTATCTTTTCATCAGAAAACAAATCTCTGATATGCTTTAGCAACGATTCCTTCTCTTCCGAGATAGCATAAGTTGTAGGACTTATCTCGCAAAAAAGAATATTCTTCTTACCGATTCTCATTTTCTTTTTCCTCTTTTGATTATATTACCAAGACGATGCGTGTACTTTGGCCTTAGCCTGTAAACAAGCATTACAGCCATTTCGATATATCTTTTAAAGCCCAGCCATATTTCCCCGGGAGCCTTGACATAATGAACAAGTATCGTAGGTATCCCGACACAGTTTGCGCCTACGATATCAATAAACATCTGATCTCCAAGGGAAACGGTCTGCTCCTTCGGAAGCCCCAGCTTTTCAAGGGCTTTGAGATAAGCCTCCGGTGACGGCTTGTCAGCATCACAGATATAATCCGTATCAATATTCTTTATAAAAAGCTGCACTCTGTTCTCGTCATTATTGGTGAGCAGGATAGTTTTAAACCCGATCTTTTTAAGATACAAAAACAGCTTATCAACCCTTTCTGTAGAAGGTTCGCCGTGGTGAACAAGGGTATTGTCAATATCAAATATAAGACCCCGAAAGCCCTGCGCATACAGCTTTTTATAATCTATCGCAAAAACATTTCTTGCATACTCGTATGGATAATACTTTTCCAGCATAGCTTAATCCTTTTTCATATACTCACACACTTTATTTATAGCGGTGCACATATCGTCATCATAATCCTTTTCAAAGAAAGCGCTGCCTATGGTAAAGGCCCAGGGCGATGTCTTTTTGATCTCGTCAAGCCTTTCGTAGCTGTTGACACTGCCGGCAATGCAGACAGGTGCATCAAGAGCTTCAACAAGGCGGCTGTTAAGCAGCTTTGCATCGGCGACATATCTGTAGCCCAGCAGGTCTATACCGTAAGCGCCCTTTGCAATATAGCCCTTGGCTTCTTCGATAATGTCATCTATCTCGCCGTCAAGCACCGAGGGTCTGTCATAGACGTTGCCCACAAAGGGCATATATTTAAGACCGTGCTTTTTGCAAAGTTCATTTACCTCATCAGAAAAAACAGTGCCCATAAGGATATCACACCCGCACTTTACTGCAAGCTCCGCACCCTTGATACATTCCTCATCAGTATATGCCACTACCTCTAAAGCTGTTGTTTTTCCGCACTCTTTCATTCTTGAATAGAGCTTTTTCATTTCATCTGCGGCAAGGGGTTCTTCCTTCATACCAAAGTATTTCGCTTGTGAATCCTTGCATTTTTCAAATACCTCTACTGCGTTTTCTACTGTCATATCGTTATAAGTAAGCATTACTATCAACTGCGGCATTTCCTTCATTTGTTTCCTCCATAATTATAATCTGCATAATATCAATTATATTATATCATAATTCGACAAATACGTCAACCATCATAATACTTAACTAACAGTGATCGTTGCAGCCCTTAACTTTAAGCCGCTGAAACAAATGATGAAACGCTTGCTGAGATAAGGCAGATAACAAAGAGCCTTTATTCTGATACAAGCTTGCAGCTTCTGAAATCGGCTATCCTGTCATTATATGCTTTGAGCGACTGCTCCCTGAAAACGCATTTTGCGTCGCTGACACCCAGAAGCCCCATGATGTATTCGGTGAAGTATGGGTTCATTACAAGCAGCGGACCTACAAGGCTCGTCAAAAAGCAGTTGCCGACGTGTATGCCCTCAAGCATCGACTCTTTGTTTATCCCCGAGCCCCGTTCTACATTGGCAAAGTAATTGCTGCTGTTGTCACCAAAGACCTGAGTGAACTGTGTTTTGAAGCCCACAAGCTCATGCTCACCGAACCTGCCCAGCACAAGTGTGTTGTACCTCTCAAACAGCCTCTGCTCAGCGTAAAAGTCGAACAATCCCAGACACTCGAGATGTTCTTTGTTATCTTTTTCTATGTATTTATATAGCACTTCCGGTGCGTTGCCTGTGAACAGCACCACTGTGCCGCTGTCGATCAATGCCTTCAGCCTGTCACCATAGGGCTTGAGGCATTTTATTATTTTTTCCTGGCTTCTTTCGGAACAGGCACCCATATATATCATATCGGGGCTGCCTGAAACAAAGGCAGGTACATCATTCAGCGAGGTGCTGATGAACTGTGCATCGGGAAGGCATTTTTCCAGATACCTAATGTTGCCAAGATCACCGAAAAGGTTGCACTGTTCAGGATATAGCACTTCGATCTGCATTGTTCATCATTTCCTTTACTTTTGCTTTTACAGTGTCCTTATAGCTATCCATATACATATTAAACAGAATGTAGATGTTTTTGGTATTGCTAAGCTCCAGCAGCTGTGCTGCATCACTTTCAAGCTCGGTGGTTTTTATCTTGTCCTCCGGTACACCTGCTATAAGCAGGCTCAGATGCAGGTCATGGGCACGTTTGCCTGCAATTATTATCTGCTTGATATTATCCCCGGCAAGCACATCAAAATCGACCTCATAGTACCACGCAGTATTTTCGGAGGATTCCTTTTTGTCAAAAAAGCCGTCCCACAAAAGCACGACCGATGTGTCAGGGCTATCCTTTACCACGCTGATCGAGCGGGAGCAGGCTATGGGGTTGTATCCTTTTGCCATTATGCACCTGAGAGTGCGCCCGTTGATCTCATCTATCTCATATCTTGACTTGACTACCTCTATCTTTTTGAATGAAGCTCTCAGCTTATCCTCACTCAGTCCGAATGTTCGCAGTGCTATGATAGCAGCCAAAGCGTTATAAAGACTTATAATGCTTTCACAGGGGACATCATAGTTTTCTCGGACTCCCTTATTCATCAGCGTTATGCTGCTGTGCCCGTTACCTGTCCGAACTGCCGATATCATCTCAACATCAGCCTTTGGCGAACAGAAGCTGCACTTTGAACAATGGGCTTTGCCTATATGGTTATAGTGGAGGTAATCATATTCGAGCGGTGAGCCGCACAGGGGACAAACAGTTATATCACGCACTATGTTGAACGACGGCTGCTCGCCCTCCAGGGGCTGCATTGCGAAATATGTCCGCTTGTTATCCTTTTTGAGTGATGAACTTATAAGATCGTCTGCGTTGAGAATAAGATGCGTCCTGTCAGGGATACTGCCCTCAAGAATATCAAAAATGTACTCAACGTGTGCATTTCTCCTATAGGAGTCACGGGTCAGGTTTGTGACCACAAGTAAATCAGGCTCAATATATGGGTAGATCTTTGCAGCGCTGCGCTCATCTATTTCCAAAATGCAGTATTTCTTTTTTGCTTTGCCGGAAAGTGTGCTGTCCTTCAGAAGAGCCGCACTGATACCGGTATCGACATTTCCGCCGAAGCTGTTATTCGTACAATCATAGCCGTTATCGGCAAGTATATCGTGAAGCATATTGCTTACGGTAGTTTTGCCGTTAGTGCCTGTTATAGCAATTATCTTTTCGGGCTTGTCTATATATTTAAGAAACTGAGGGCAGATCGCAAGCACAACTGACCCAGGAAAATTGGTCGCACGTTTTTTTAGAAGCCTGAGAACTGCAATACTCATCTTTCCGCATATTATCGAAAAGTAAAAACGTATTGGTTTCATTAGTTAATATTTTCTCCATAAAATTGTTTTAAGTCCATTTTTAACTATACTACAATATTATGTATATTTCGACACTAATATATGAATAGATGTATAATTAAATCAAAGGAGTTGAAAATTAATATTCTGTTATATGAATGGTCACTATGCATCTGTTGAGGCAGACATTTTATTGCTCGTTTACCGCAACTATCTCCTCCTCGTCATAAAACAAAACAGTCGGGCTCAAAACCCGGCTGCCGGATCATAAAGTATAATTTGTTTTTGACAGCGTAATGTTTTATTATTGAATGTGTGTTCCGATGAAGATGAATAAGCGGTAATGAAAATAGCTCAGAGTGAGAAACTCCGAGCTATTTTTCTGTATCTGTGAAGTCTATAACCCTGTCGCATATCTCCAAAGCCGCAGGACGATGCGTAACGATAACAACCGTTTTATCCGTCATACTCCGCAGATTTTGGAGCAGCCGTTTTTCCGTATCGGCATCGAGTGCCGAGGTCGCTTCATCAAGGAGCAGTATCGGGCTTTCTGAAAAAATCGCCCTTGCTATTGCGATTCTCTGCATCTGCCCCTCGGATAATCCTGTTCCACGCTCACCGAGCAGAGTATCAATACTGCCGTCAAGCTCCGACACAAAATCATCGGCACAAGCTATCTGCAAAGCCCTGTTGATACGCTCATCGTTCTGCATATCTGCCTTATCAGCGAATGACACGACCTCACGAATCGTGCCGCTCATAAGCTGATTGCCTTGTGGAACATAGGCGAACAGCCTGTGCCATTCAGCAGACAGTATTTTCTTTCCGTCCGAATCAATCAAATATCGCTCACCATTGTCGAGCTGATAAATGCTCATAAGCAGTTTCAGTACCGTGGATTTTCCACAGCCACTATGTCCCGTGAACGCCACATACTCGCCCTTGCCGATCTCAATGCTGATATGTTTCAGCACGATAGGTTGATTATCCTTTGATAAGTCCTTGATACTGTCCACCGCAGGATAATAAGTAAAATCGGCATTTTTCAGACCGAATGATTTGAATGAATCGGAGTAATACGCTTTGACCGTATCAATATCCAGCGCTGTTTTTTCGCTGTCATTTCGGAAGCTCTCAATTTCCATTAGTCGTTCCGCACTTGCCGTCATAGCGTAAAACCGTGGGAGATAGCCTGTGATATTGGCAAACGGTGCTTGTATCTGCGAGATAAGCTGTGTTATCGCTGTCAGTGTACCATAGCTGATCGTACCGAGCAAAATGCCGTAACCGCAGTAGCACACCCCAAAGAGATACATTCCGTTCATCGCAAGCCCAAAGCCGATATTGCAGAAGTTAGAGAAATGATTTTTACGCATTCTTGCGGTTTTATGCTGTAACATCTTGTCGCTTGCTTCATCTTCCGTCTGTTGTTCTGTTGCGAAAGAGCGTATCATCATCATACTTCCGATATGTTCTTGCAGGAAGATACGGAGCTTGCCGTCACGCTCCTGCACCTGTTTGTGGAGCTTTTTCAGCACCTTTCGGAAAGCGTAGGTGAACAGGAGCAAAAGCACTCCGCACGGCAAGAGAACACAAGCAAACCGCCAATCGAGGACGATCATCATAATGACCGCACTAATTAGCTTGACTACCATTCCGACCAGTCCGGGGAGTATTTCCACATAGCTGTCAGCGACCACAACGGTATCATTCGTTAGACGGTTGAGCCATTCGCCTGAATGGACGGCGTTCACGCTTGCAAAGTCTTTTCGGAGGATATTCTGCATAAACCGCGCCTTAAATATGTTCTCAAAAGTGGACTTTGACAACTCATTCAGCCAACGAATGACAGCCCTCATACCGATTTGACCTAATACAAGCAGTACGGTCAGAACCACAAAATGCCAAAATCCTGCCTTATTGTGAGCCGTTGCATTGTCCACGATATTCCGCAGGAGCAGAGCATACAGCACACCGCTTGCGCCGTGGAGTGCCTGAACGAGCATCAGAGCGAGGATATACAGCTTTTTCTTTTCGGGGACGGCATAAAGCCATTTTATCGCATTATTTTTCATCGTTTCAGTTTTCTTTTCAGCCATTTCGGGAAGTGTTTTGCTTTGAGGATAAACGCTCGTATCGGAAAGAAATCGCACCACAAATGCACATACAGCCGATACCGTCGGTCTGCTATGGGGATCTCTTTACCGTCACGGACAACGGCAGTCAGTACGCCGACGATATGACGGTCGGTAATGCCGTATTCTTTGTTGTAGCGGTTATCTCCGCATATCACATAATCATTCGGACGTACTTTCAAAATGCGGTGAAGCACATACTGACCGCTGTCACGCTTATACAGCGGAACATCGTATTTTTTCAGCCTGCCGTGGGGCTTTTCGATGATGAGAATATCCCTGTCCTGCCGTATCAGCGGACGCATACTGTCACCGACATTGGTATAGACGAGCCGCCCGTCACGCTTGATCACATCTTCAAAACTCGTCATTGCATACCCTCAAATGCGACCTGCGCCGCCGAAATATCCATATTACAGCCGAGCCAATAGAGCTTCACACTTTCCGCAAGCCTGTCCACCAGTTCAAGCGTTTTCGCCATTTTCAGCATATCCGCAGGGCGGTAGACCTGTTGCAGAAGCATTGTGTACGCCTGTTCTCTTGTGATCGGTTCAATGTGATTATCAGCAGACCGTGTGAGAATACATATCGCTTTCAGCGGAACGGAGGTGTTTGTGCCGAGCCTGTGCTTGCCGTTGTAGGGAGTGCCGTAAGCTGTGACTGTATCAGCGATATGCAAAAGCGGCTTGTCATCGTTCACCATGACCGCCCGTTCTCCGAAATATTCTCGCCAAAGCCTTGTATGCGTGGACTTGCCTGTGCCTGACTTAGCCGTGAACAGGTAGCCCACACCGTCCACCGCCACAACAGAGCCGTGAAACAGAACTGTGTCAAAGTCAAGCATTTCCTCCGCTATCTTGCGGTAAACTGCCAGTTCTTCGAGATAGCTGTCCGAGAACTGCCGTGTCGGGATACCCTCGATCTCGTCCTCACGGGCAGACTTCTTACGCTCATAGTCAATATCTGCTTGTGTGGTAGTTACCGAATAGTCGGCATTTTCATCGGTCTGATAGTCGGCACAGTATTCGTGTACCTCAGCGTAAATTGACGTAACCTCGACCACTTTATCCGCTATCTTATACCTATTTACCATACTTTTTCACAGCCTTTATTGTTTGTTTCAGTCTGTCACGCCGTTTTATCAGCACCCGACCGCACCGCCAAGCCACACCCACGGGGTACAGCAGAGGGCTTTTCGCCGTGAACGGCACAAATGCCGCCATTTGCTTACGTGGAATGAAGATGCTATGCACCCAAAACGACAGCTTACTCTGGTCTTTCAGCTTCTTTTTGATAGCATTATCGAACCTGCCGTATGTGCCTGCCGTGAGGTAGAACATCAGCATTTCCTGTTCGCTTTCCGTCAGATCGGGAAGTGTGTCCGAGGAAATATCTTGACCGCCAATGCTCTGCGTTCTTTCTCAAAATCGGTTATTTCAAGCTGTCTGCATTGTTCTGTGATGTAATTCCGGTTGAGGTTTTCTCCCTTGATTTTGCAGTAAACATAGCAATCCAAGAGTGAGCGTATGCCCGTACCGCTGCCGCTGTAATGTTTCCATTCATGGGCGGTCATGTAGACATAGAAATCTTCATCGGAGAAGTGGTAGCCGTAATTATTGCCCTCGTCCTTGATAAGCAACCGCTTTGTATCGGCATAATACTTGTATAGCGGTTCGGCATGGGCAGAGCCGAAAAGTGACGTGTGCAGCTCAAAATTCAGCACGGGAGGTTTCATATACACATCATGGTTTCCAACGCCGTAATGCTCCGCAGTATAGCTGTGTGAGAGCATGATTAGTTTCATATAATTATCCTTCCTAAAAAAATACATTCTCAACTGGCAGTAAATTGCTGTTCACTGTTTTTATGAATGAATATAAAATAGATATACGGATAAAAAAGCAAACCTGCAAAGACCGCCACGGTAATGTAGAAGACTTTTGTCGAAAGGGGAAAGCCCTCTTCCACCATAAGCATATACGTCATACAATGTGGGCTTACCAAGATATTTACCCTAAAGCTACACTATAGATGCACCGGAACTGCAAGAGCCGATATAAATGAAATCATTTTCCATTCTCCGCATCCTTTTATAGGACGGTAATATTCACCTTGCTTCCTCCTAAATCGTCCTCGTAAATATGAATGCTGTACTTAAATTCATCATCACCGTCTTTTACAGTGAATGAAGTAGTGCCGTAGGCGTGAACGTGTACCAGAACTGTGCTGTCCTTTCCCGTGTTTGATATATTGATCTCGGCTATATCGGTATCCTCTACCGAAACAACTGCATTTTCTGTCAATACTGCCTCGCCGGGAAGGAACTCGCTGACAGTAAAATCAACGGCCTTTGGGAACAGCAGCACAACAGCAACGGTAATGATCGGCACAAGGGCACCTACCAGCTTCTGTGACAGCTTATCCGTAAAGGCGTAAAGGTATATAAGCACCTGTGCTATACAGAAAATGACCGTTATCAGCAGATGCGGGAATTCATGTATCAGATGCCTTGACGCATCCTCACATATCAGTGCCAGCAGAACAAGCATCGGTGACAGTATGAGCAGACTTAGCCAGTTCTTTTTCTTTATGTACCAGCCTATAAATGCGGCGGGGAATGTGCATAGAGTCAGGATAAACCAATGCTTGTAGTATTGAAACAGTCCCCAGCCCTGCCATGAAAACGGCACTTGCAGCAGATAGATCAGCGGCTGGCTTATCAAAAAGAACACAAAGGTCTTTAGTGCCGATTCAAGGGGCTTCTTACAGTTAGCCATTATAATGACAGCAAAAAGCACCCAAGCCTCTAATGTCTCGCCCATTCTCATAAACGATGTGTCCTTAAAGATTGAGACAATAAGGAAAACGGCAGTAATGATCGCAGTTCCCACGGCGAATATGATGACCTTTAACCATGTAAGGTCAATGCCGCCGAACAGCTTATCCATAAAACTCCTTAATGCACTTTTTTCTTCCATAACAGCTATCTTTCCTTTTTCTTTCTATTATGCAGCAGCAATGTGGGTCAGCCCTTGTAGATCAGTCCAAGCATAGTCATATCATCGAATTGCTCCGCATCGCCCACGAAATCATCGACAGCAGCTTTGACATTTTGAAGCATAGCCCTTGGATCGGCATTTTTGTCTTTGTTTAATGCAGTCAGCAGCCTGTCTGTACCAAAAAGCACATTGTCTGAATTTGTCGCTTCGGGGACACCGTCGGTATAAAGGAATATCGCTCCGCCTTTTTCAAGATAAAACTCCTGATCCTTATATTTCATGCCCTCCATACCTCCGACAACAAAGCTGTGCTTGCCCATTAACAGCTCAAACTCTCCGTCTGGTTTTCTGATGATCGGGTATTCATGCCCTGCGTTGGCGGCGGTTATCCTGCCTGTGGAAATCTCCAGCACCCCTAACCACACAGTTACGAACATCTTGACCTCGTTATGCCGGCAAATAGCTTCGTTTGCCTGCTCCAGTACCCTTGCGGGTGAGCCGCCCTGCATCCACCCTTTTTCTGTTTCATGGGTGTACAGCCCTTTTTTCACATTTATCGGTATGACCTCAACGGAGGAATTAAACCAATCATGCGAGCTGATAGTCAGACAGGCAAGACAGTAAATATGCCCAAGCGCGTATATCACATTGCGCATTTTATTGCCTATCATTACACTGCATATCCCATACAGACCCAACAGCAGTGAAATATTCATCCACATAAGGGAAACGTATTTGAATCCCTTCGTGTACATATATAGCCTTGCGGTATCGGCATGACACATGAATATTTCAGAGACCATATATCAGAGCGCTCCGATGACAGAGCCCATGAACCATTTCTGTGTTTCAGAAATACGGCAGCGCATCACTATTGCACAGGCAGCAAAAACTACCAGCATCCCTGCTATCAGTACATAAAATTCAGCCATATTCCCTCCTGTTTTTACTCCGAAGGTTACTTTCCCGAATAATAAATATGCGATGATTCGCTCTTTTCGACCAGTACGGAGCTTTGGTTGAACTCCTTGAGAAATTCATCGAGCATTGCCTGGAGATCAGATTCAGAAATATCATAGATCATATAGACAAGTGTATTTTCATGCCCCAATGTTCCGTCATCGTTTGTCCAGCCGCCTCTTGCAGTGAGCTGTGTGTACCCTCCGGAATGTCTGGAGCATATCTTGTTAGCCTTTTCGATGGCGTCCTCGGTACTGATCTTCTGATCAAAGGTATCCTTGTCATTCAGACCGAGATACAGAGTGTATTTTTCTGCCTGTTCTGCGCTTTGTCCGAGGATAACTGCTTCTGCTGTTTGGCTGGCTGCACTGTCTGCGCTGCTTTCATTGGCAGATGAAGAGCTGCTGCTTGCGCAGGATGTCATTGCAAGCGCCATAATTCCTGCGATAATAAAAGCTGTTATTCTTCTTTTCATGATGACCTCCATGTTTCACTTGACTTTAAAGTGTATGTGCTGTATGTTTTCAAAATACTTAAGGCAACACCGCACAATGGCCGTGCGGCATTGCCTCAATTATATCATATCAGAGCAATTATTTCAATAGGAACAAATATAAATGTTTGATTATGATGTAAGGTCTGCACCGATCATCCACAAGCTGGGCCTGCTCATAGTCATCAATGTGCTGAAGCAATGCCCCGGCGTACTCATTTCCGGCCTCTGCTGATTTAGTGAGCCATTCCGCAGCTTTTTCTTTGTCTCTCTCGATTTCGCCCTTGCCGAAGGCGTAAATCTGCCCCAGCAGGAACGAACACCAATTGTTATCGTCTGCGGTTTCTTCAAGAAGACTAATAGCTTTTTCTTCATCACGGAACTCATCATCATCTGTCAAAAGCTTGGCATAAGTGTATGCGGCGTATGGCTTTACTGATTCACAGCCGCAGGCATTTTCAAGGAGCTGCGCTGCTTTTGAAATATTCTTTTTGTCGTCTTTCAGATATAGTTTTGCAAGTGCATACACGGCAAATTCATTCCCGCCGTGCGCTGCTTGCCTAAAGTATTTCTCGGCCTTGTCAGCGTCTTTGAATACGACCTCTCCGGCGAGATAGATCTTTCCGAATTTGTATTACTATACAGAATGTGATCATATTTTTTCCTCATTTCATTCAAGCTTGGTTATTGTTAGTGTTCTCTTAGCTGTCATTGTTTTTTTCTTGTTGCTGCTTCTTTTCTCTTGCTGTGATTACATTATATCACATCGCCTCTTACAAACTGCTTTCAAAAATGACAATCACCCGCACCTTTTTTCGGTACGGGTAATGCCTTTATTAAAACAAACACAATGAATTTGGAGAAAGCTGTTATTTAGCAGTTCAGCAGATGACCGGGTTTGTCAGCCAGTCCCATGAAGTATTGTCGATGCTGAATGATACGATGTTTCCGCTTTCAATGAAGTTCCAGTCCTCATCCGCATATATATTGAAACCTGCGTGGTGGTATGTGACCTCTCTTTCATATATCAGCATAGAGTCGATGTTTATACCCTTATATGAGGCGTGAGCGGCAGCGTATCCGCATAAGCCTGTAAGGACGTGTCCGATCTCCAGATTGCTATAAGCCCTACCGGTGATAAGGATAGAGTTTACGGGCAGATCGTCAACATTAAAACCGTTTTTCTTCAGGTACTGGCGGACAGTGAGCCCCTGACGCAGCGCCGCTGCTGTGATGACCTTTATTTTACTTCCGCTGAGATTCGACGGGCAGGCGTTTTGGTTGATGTAATTGGTCGATCTCTCAAGAGCAGTTACTTTATTATTAAGGTCAAGAGGGATAGAATTATGGTTGGTCACTATCAGATCCTCGCTGAGCTTCTCATTGGCAGTGCCGTTATTTATAAAGATCAGCCTGTCGGTAGTTTTAAACTTGTTATACTTGCCGGCAATCGAACCGATGTCATATTTTACAACAGGGCCTGTTGCATACACAGGCACTTTTTTTCTTGAAAAAGCTGCTTGTCACGGTACAGCCGCTCGGGATATTATTAACAGTCCTGTATCCTGTGATGTACCTTTCAGTGCGCACGGTCGTGTTGCCCATCACGCAATCTTTCAGCTGATTTATCTTGTTAGTGATAAACTGCTGGTTGTCACATATCTTTGAAAGATATTTCGGCTCGATCCTGCTCTTCTGCTCGGCGGTCATATTATCCATAGCAGACGATACGCTCATTTATTAACGACCTGTGCGTTGTTAGCCGATGCCGCAATTGAAGCGGCTGTTGTCATCATCATTACTGCTGCGATAATTCTTGTTTTTTCATAGTGATTACTCCTTTACAGTTTTGATTTGTTGTTTTGGAGTCTTTCCCCTTGCTGTGACTTTAGTATATCACATCTTCTCTTACAAACTGCTTACAGATTTCCGGGCTTTCAAATTTCTAAAAAAACATTTGCTGCTCTGTTTTTCTTAATTCCCGTGCTTCTCCTTTACGGAAACGTTTCATATTGATGTTCTTTTAAATATGTTGACTTATATTAGAAATTGTGTTATAATGATATCATATAGAATCATATACGAGGAGAGTCAACTATGAAGATCTCAAGAAAAAATGCAAAAAGGATCATAGCTTTAGCCGCTGCAGTTATCACAGCAGCATTTATGATGACCTCATGCGGAAGCAATGACAGTTCATCAAAGGCTGATGTTTCTGTTAATGCTGCGCTTTCCATTCAAGAGCAAAAGGTAATTGATTCTCCGGAATGGCTCACAAAGCTTGACGCTGTTAAGGACACAGACCAGATCATTGTCGTTGCCGGTGTGGGAGATACTACAGCCTATGTCAGTATGCACGAAAAAAACAAAGACGGTAAATGGGAAATGATCCTGCAAATGCCCGGCTACATTGGACTGGAGGGTATGGGCGATGCAGACTGCGATCACGCAATAACTCCGATCGGCACGTTTACCGTTGGCAAGGCATTTGGGATCGCAGATGACCCGGGCTGCCAGGTAGAGTACACTAAGGTGAATAAAGATCACTATTGGTCGGGAGACAGCCGTGACGGTATGCACTTCAACGAATTTGTAAACATCAATGATGTTCCGGGACTGGATCCCGATGAATGTGAACATCTTATCGACTATACCTATGAATATCAATACTGCCTGGACATGGGCTACAACACCGAGTGTATACCGGCTGAGGGCTCCTGCTTCTTTTTCCATTGTATGAGCCTTGTAAAGCCGTATACAGGCGGCTGCGTTGCGGTAAATGAGGCAACGATGAAGCTGATAATGCAGAAGCTCAAGCCCGGCTGTAAGATCACTATTGACAAGGCAGAGGCTCTGGGCATAGATCTTGATGAAGCACGCACAACAGCCAACAAGCTGTGCTGACCAATACAAAAACACTCCCGTTCCCTTTAATAAGGAGCGGGAGTGCTTTTGTTGACAACCCTATGGTTTTATTATTTATCTTAGACGATTGAATTCAGCCATGCAGCAAATCCGACACAAGCGATGCAAGCTCCTATAAATGTGAACATAATTTTTCCTTCTTTCATTCAAGCGTGGTTATCGTTAGTGTCGTTTATTATCCGAAGATTGTCGAGAGGATGCCTCCAACGATCATTGTGGTTGTAGCTACTCCGAGTGTTACCAGACAAAATGTGATCATATTCTTTTCTCCTTTCAATTAAGTTTGGTTATCGTTAGTGTCGTTTATTATCCGAAGATCGTCGAGAGAATACCTCCCACGATATATGCTGTTGTGCTTACACCGAGCATTACATAACAAAATGTGATGATCATAGTTTTTCCCTCCTTTCGTTTAAGTTGTTTGTTGTTTTTCTTCTGTGATTATATAATAACATATCGCCTATTACAAACTACTTACAGTTTTTTTCGTTTTTCAGATTTTTTCTCCTATCATTTATCTTTGTTTACTTTTAGTTATCATAAACATTGATACTTTCAAGCTTCAGATCTCTGGTGCGTACATATTCTGAGAATTCGTCCCAGTAGTCCTCCAGGAACCTTATCATATCCTCGTTCCATGTGGGCTCGCATCCGAAGTCTGACGCTCTTTTCATTCCGTCACGGATATTGACCTCTGTCTGCTCAAGGGTGAAATAATACCTCTGACAGGAGCGAAGATAAAACGCCGCATTATAGAACTGTATCAATGTCATATTGTATTCTGTTTTTATCAGCTGTTCTATTTCGGGCTGACTCAGATCAACAAGCCTTTTCTTCTGAGGCTCGTTTTTCTTTTGTGTGATCTGATCTATCCACTTCTGTATCTGCTCAAAGAGCGAAGGCACTTTTTCCTCCGGGACGTCCCAGGTGCAGACGAACTCGTCGGACTTGATCTCGGTGCTTTCTGCCGATGCGCTGATAGCTGCGGCTGTTGTCATTGTCATTGCTGCTGCAAAAGCTGCTGCGATCATTCTTGTTTTTTTCATAGTGATCTCTCCTTTTCGTTTTTTAGTTTTTTGGTTTAGGGTTCTTTCCCTTTGCTGTGATTTAAGTATATCACAGTGCCTCTTACAAACTACTTACAGTTTTTTTCGTTTTTTCAGATTTTTTGAAAGATTTTTCAGTCGATCGGATTTCCGAACTCGTCTACCTCAAAGCCGTTCTCATCGACCTTGTGAAATCCGATCATTCCCATCAGTATGCCTAAGAGCATACCCTTGATGCCTCTGTGCTGCTTCTTGAATTTTCTTGTTGTTACTTTCATAGTGATTACTTCTTTTCATTTTGATTTGTTTTTGTTGTTTTCGGGTGTTTCCCTTTGCTGTGATTTAAGTATATCACACTGCCTCTTACAAACTACTTACAAATCATCATGTTTTTTAAAAATTTTTTTGACCGTCTGTTTTTGCCTGTTTTATGGGGTTTTCCCCTTGCTGTGATTTTAGTATATCACACTGTCTCTTACAAACTACTTACAGATTTCTGGGCTATTTAAATTTATTTTGATATTTTTTTCAAAGCTGTTCCCAATAGTATAAACAGATTGTACCGTGATCGTTGAATATGACAGAGCGGCTGTGTCCGCTCCCGAACCGGCAAAAAAAGCGCCCGCACTCTTGCACGGACGCTTTACTCGATATTCATTGTCATTTTTGAAACTCCTTATTGCCTGAACGTTTCTCAGCATAACTGTAAAATAATTCCGTAAGCGATAGGTCCAAGCGCAACAACATACTTATTCGCATTGTTAGCATCAATCTTCGCATAGACAAGCTTCGATATATCATCATATTTCTTTAGCAGATACTCCTTCGGTTCGGTATAAAACACGGCATAATCATCCTTGAAGCTTTCTCCGCTACCAAACAGTGAAGCATCCGCATCGAGAACGAGCATAACATCCATACCCTCTTTCAGTTCGCCGTCGTTGTAGTATGTCGGAACATCGCAGGTTGTCTTGCCGTCGGTGAGGAGGACGGTGGCGCGGTCAGCGGAGAGAGACTTGACCGTGCCGAAGAAGCGGTAAAGGTCTTTGTTGCCGTTGGTTTGGCTTGAGATCCCGTCATCGGCTGCGACCGCATCCGCGAGGAAGGAGATGATCACTTTACCGTCGCTGCCCATTCCTTGTGACGAACCTGATTTTTGATCTCCCGTATTCTTCCCATGATATTTACTCCTTTCGGAATTCGATTTTCCTTCAGAGTAATTGTATCATTATTTTATTCTTTGGTCGAGGGCTGGGTGGGGTTGGCGGTTACGGTTGTTCTCATTATCGGATCGTCTGCTGTTATTTCTTTATACTTATTCTGGCTTTATGCTTCGGAGAGGAAGATATCTTCATACCGTCCGTGATCCTCTGCTCGGCTGCCATACTGCTCACGAACTCGGTGCTGTCTCTCAGGAACTTGCTGACTTTCTTAACGGTAAGTTCGTTGCTTGCCATTGCAAATCCGCCCTTCTTATATGTATCCTTGACCAGCCCCTTGAATTTATCAGCATCACTCTCTCCTGCCAGCTTCTGATCGGGGTTCTTCATGCTGCGTGCAGCATCAGCTGAAAGCATTATCGCCATATACTTTCTGGCATTTTTAAACTCTTCCCCACTGAGCTTTCTGTCAGCCCCGGGCTTGCCGACGATCTCCTCCAGCTTCGCGGCGGCACGCACTGACTGCTCCGCTGCGAAATGCTTCAGGCTGTTGGTCTCGATATCAACGGCTTTCTCGTTTGCATCCTTCTTGCACGCCCTGATCTCCTTCATGGCGGTCTTCATGATGTCGATACGGTTCCAGGTCTTCTTCTCGAAGGTCTTGCCGTTATCGAGCTGCTTCTGCTTGCGGTTGAAGTACTTGTTTATCCTGTATTCCGCCTCACGGCTCCTCTCCTGTATCTCTGCAAGAGCCGATCTTCTGGCAGAGAGCTTCGCGTCCTCGCCGAGTCTTTCAAGCTTCTCATAGCTTTCCTGCAGCTTTCTTATAGCCTTGGAAGCATCATCGAACTCTCCGCTGCTGTGGAATACGGCATTATTTGCAAAGGTGATCTGCTCTCTTATAGCTGCGATCCTCTCCGAGCGATTGTCCTTCTTTTTCATATCCACCTCAGCTTCGAGCTGGATATTGCTCGGTATTCCCTTGATTTCGATATCATAGTCGCCCTTATCGGTGATCTTCAGCTTCCTGATGACCTCGGGAGACAGCATATACTTGGCAGCATCTACCTGATCGTCGAACTCCATATAGTCAAACTTGGCCCTGACATTCAGGAACTCCTGGGCGGTAAACTGTCCGAGCTGGGTATTATATGTGATATCAGCAGGCTTACTCCATTCGGAGTGCGGTCTGTCTGTCTTCTTGTTTCTTATGATCTGCTGAGTATACTTGTCTATAAAGTATAGATTTGACATACGCTGTGACAGCGCATGATCGCTCACCTCGCCGTTGTCTCTGAAAATGTGTGTGGCATTTCCGACAAAATCTTCAACGTTCTGGGTAATGAAAGAAAACAGACCTTGCCTTGTGGTGACGCTGTCTCTGAATTTTTCGGCGGAGCTCTCGGGATCCTTCGTCTTGGCATATGCATCGAGCTCATCCATGCAGTGATATGTCTCCTGCCATGCATCGTGGATCATGCCGCAGAAATTCACCAGCTTTGCATAGCGCTCGCTGTTTGCGAAGGTCTCTGTTTTAAAATCTATCTTTGCTATCGTTTCATCCTGGAGCTTCAGAGCCGCATTGATGCCGTCGTAAAGATTTTTAGCAAGCCACTCCTGATCTGCCTTTTCTCCCTTGCGCATATGCATAGCGACCTCGTCAAATGTCTGCCGCTTTTCCTGAACGCGCTTGGTCGGGTCCATGATCTCGTCAAGGGTAAAGCCCTTTGCCGCGAGTATCATCATAGATGTACTCAAACCGCCAGTACGACCAAGGCTGTAGCCATTCTTTGCGCCCTGCCTTTTATAGGATTCAAGATTTTCCTTACCGTAATATGCGATCGAATTTTCCCGGGCGGAGGGCTTGTTTTTATATACGAGATCAAGCAGATCTCCGAACACCTTCGAGGTGTTCTTAAACTTCAGATCGGGAATGATCTCGGAGTCGATAACATCAGAATTTTTGATAAGTGCATCCTTAGTATTTATCAGGAACGTCATCAGCTTATCCTTATTTGGATGATCCGCAAGGTCATCTCTGAGCCTCGGAGCGACCTCTGTGATCTTCTGCTTGATGACTGTGACCTGCTCGTCTAATGTCTTGATCTCCTCAAGGGTCAGATCTCTGTCAAGACCTGCATAGGTGTTTGAAAGACCTCTGAGCTGTTTAAGCTCTGCCCCTATCGCCTTGACGTCCTCGTGAGCGTTCTCAGTAACGACCTCATCGAATTCGCTGATAATGCCGTCAATGAATGTGACATTCTTCTCCATAGATTCAGGAGAAGTGTCCTTTATCTGATAGATCTCCTTATCGGGCTCTTTGACCGCGTCCTTCGGATCTTCGACCGATAAGTTATTGATATTATTGTTTTCCTCTTTAATTAGCTTTTGTTCATGCTTTTCTTTTTCTTCGGATTTCCTGAGAGCTTCGGGATCGGGCTTGTTCAGCTTTATCTGCTCATACTTCTTCTCTATCTCGGGCAGCTTCATATCAAGCTGCGGCTTGCCGTTCAGAAGCTTCATTACCGCAAAAAGCTCGTTGGCAGTCCACTTCTCATCATCGGAAATCGCAGAGCTTTTTCCCAGATCAATAAATTCCTTGAGGTTGTTGCCTTCGGTCAGGAACTTTGCGAAATCCTCTGCCTGCTGTACAGCGTCAGGCCAGTAGTCTTCAAAGTCAAGACCTAAAAACAGCATATTGGTATCACCGCCGACGATGGAGATACCTGACGAGGCATTGTTCAGAGCAGATTTAAGACCGGCTCCGATCCTATTCGTACCCATGAACTTCATATGCGCTTTATACAGCTTGCTGGAAAAACCGCTTATGATCTTTTTCTCATCGGCTGTAAAGCCTTCTCCGTTCTTTTCACGTTCATACCATTCTTCAAAACCTACTGCCATAATGATTACCTCCATTTTGTTCCCGTTTTTAGGCTTCCGATAGTAATACCCTTACACATCGTGATTGGGTGCATCACCTGACTAAAAAACTGTCCACAGCTGCGACCCGAGCTGAGGCTTTCTCATGGCAAACATTGCCTTGTCATCCTCTAAACCGGATTCGCAACTGCCGAAGCTCCGCACCCCTGCGAGTGCTGCGGAGCTTCGGCAGCTGTCAGATTTTGTTATTTTGCTTTTTGATAAACAAAAAGAGGCTGTCGCATGACGCCTATATTTCGTGAAAAAATAGTATTGCGGCGCTGCGCAGCAGGTAACCGCCAACCCCGCCCAGCCCACAATGAGAAAAAGCCGAGGTTGCATTGAACCTCGGCTATGATCATCAGTGCCATATACTGTACTTTACTACCGGTTACTATACTTTACTACCAACCACTGCAACTATACCTTGCTGACTGCTCAAAGTCTGCCGCCTTACCGATCAAAGCAACTATCTGTGCCGAAGGACAGGTGGTATCTCCTTCGGGTATGCAGTCAAAGAAATATCTGCGGCAATGAGCCCAACAGCCGGCACTTTCATAATCTCCGCTGCCGTAGGACTGCATTCCGTCCGTTTGCACGACTCCCGTGTATCCCTCCAGCAGCTTCTCGGCTGTTATCTTGCTCCGGCTGTCACGGTAGTAGTACAGAGCGATCTTCTTTGAAGCGCTTGTCCCGGTGCAGACTACTCTGTCTTTTTTCATTCGTCTATCCTCTTGATAACTCTCGCAGGATTCCCGACAGCAACGCAGTTGTCGGGAATATCCTTCGTTACCACCGAGCCTGTACCAACAATCGCATTTTCGCCTATCGTCACACCTGCAAGGATATTCACCCTTGCACCGATCCACGCATTTTTCTTGATATGGATCTCCTTCGTCTTGATGACACGGATATTGTTCGGCTCGTGATTGACCGTGAACAGCCCGACCTCCGGTCCCATCATTACGCCGTCTTCGATTGTGATCGTGCCAATGGACATGACTGTCAGCCCGTGATTTGCAAAGACATTTTTGCCGAGAAATACTCGGTTCGCACAGTCGATCTGAAAAGGCGGAGTGAAGAAATTGCCGTCCTTCATCTGACCGTTCAAAAGCTCGTTTTCAAGTGCCATGACCGTTTCTCGGTCAGCAGGATCGGTGGAATTTATCTTCCAGCAGAGATGCCTGCATCTGCCTATTTCGCCGTGAGCTTCACGCTGATATTTTTCATCACGAATATCGTAGCTTTTGCCCTCACGCAGTTCTTCAAATACTGTCATATCGCACCTCATTCCGTCGGTCGGAGTTCGCCGTAGAAATAGCTCGAAGTCGCACCGCCGTCACACAGGAAGGTAGAGCCTGTGATGAATGCCGCCTTTTCGCTCATAAGCAATTCTGCCACATTTGCGACTTCATCGGCAGTACCCGGTCTGCCTGCCGGACACTTCGCAAACATATTCTTGTAGAAATCGCCCCTTGGACCGTTGAATTCGTCTATCGCAAGTGGTGTCACGATGATACCGGGCGCAATATCATTGAGCCTTGCACCACGCTTGCCCCACTTGACGCACTCCGCCATAACACGCTTTTCGTTGCAGCGCTTCGCCATTTGATAAGCGTGTAGGGTATCCCGGATATTTTCGGGTTTGAGTATTTCAAGGTCAAGCAGCTCCTCGGTGGGTGTCATTGCAAGCTGAAAGTCCTCCTCGGCGGTAAGCTGTGGCATTCTCCACCCCGACTGACTGGAGATCGTCACTCCGCAGCCGCCATTTGCGATGACCTTACCAACTTCTTCAAGCAGAACTGCCGTGCCGTACAGATCGACTTTCAAAATCGCCTCAATGGGAGCCTGCGAGGGCGAAACGCCTGCACCGTTTACAAGATATTTGATCTCACCGAACTCCTGTGCCTTTGCAATCATAGCAAGAATGCTCTCACGGGAGGATAAGTCCATTTCAAAAGGCTCTACGTCAAAGCCTGCATCTGTCATTACCTTTGCAATAGCCCTGCAATTATCCATATTCTTATCACCGAGGACGATCTTTTTGCCATAGCCTACTCGCCTTGCGATAGCCATACTGATCTGTCCTGCGCCTGTAACTAACATTACTTCTTTCATTCTATTCACCTCAGAATTGATTTTTCAGAATTTCGATAAATTCATTGGTGTGCTTCTTCGGATTATCAGCCTTCATAAACGCACAATACCTCCTGATAATGGGCTTGCCGTTCCGTGTGAGTCTGACCGCCTTTGTGGTGGTCTGTATTGCATCACCGCTGCCCTCGATCGGCATAAAGCCCTTGCCCTGAATGACCTGCATCAGCGCATCGTCGATATATTCAGTGAAGTATATCTCGCTTGTAAATCCGAGGTCATTTGCATAAAAGCCCCGTTCTGTTTCCTGCTGGTCGGGCGAGGAAAGAAGTATCAGCGGCGTATTTTTCAGGTCAGATATTTCAACCTCGTCAAGCTGTGCAAGGGGCGAATTTGTCGATATTTCCGCATAATATTCCCGAATGTCAAGCACGATGTTCACATACTCGTCAGAGAATGCCCTGCGCTGGTCGTTCAGCACAATATCAAGCTCTCCGTTCCGCAGGAGTGCGTAAAGCGCATCATGGTTGCCGTGAGTGACTTCTACCGTTACATCGGGATACTTAACCGTAAACTCCGACACAGCGCTGTTGAACTCCTTGCCGCTGTAGCCTTTGAGCAGTCCGACTTTCAGAAGTTCTCCGCTGTTGCCCGAAACCTTTTGCAGCTCACGCACCATATTATCGTAATCCGCCACAAGCACAAGGCTTTTCTTGTAGAAAAACTCGCCTGCGGGAGTCAGCGTGAAGCTGCGCTTTTTTCGCTCTAAAAGCGTCACGCCAAGTTCTTCCTCCAGCGCCTTGATCTGCTGAGAAATTGCCGACTGTGAGATAAAATGCTCCTCTGCGGCGGCGGTAAAGCTGCCGAGCCGCACTACCGACTGAAAATAGCGTATCTGTTTGAGCATTACCTCACCTCAGTATGTCGAGGCACTTGCTAAAGCAAAGCGCCATTCACCTTTTATCTTCACAAGCTGAAACCGAAGCTCTAACCGCCATGTATGCTTTCCACCGCCAAACACCGCCGCATTTACACGACTTCTGCCGATGAGTACAGCGCTGTCACCGTCGATCTCCACACGCACATCTTCATGACTTGCAGAATAGTAATTCAGCGTGCCGTCCATGATCGAGCTGATATAGACCTCTTTCGGCTGCCGCATACCCGTCATGTGAACAAGCACAAAGCTGTCATCGTGGACACGTTCAAGCTCCGCTCTGTCCTTGTTCACCATAGCGGTGTACATCTCTTTGTATAGCTGAATGATCTGTTCCTTGTCGGTCATAGTATCACCATCAGTCATGAATTTTGTAATTGTTCAGCAGCATCTCGCCAACGCCCGGAGCTTCCGGATCGTGCGAACCCTTACCTGTGTCGAGCGCACGGATAGTTTCCATTTCATCAGCGGTCAGTTCAAAGTCAAAAATGTCGATGTTGCCTTTGATACGCTCAGGATTTGCGGACTTCGGCAGAACGATGAAGCCCTCCTGCACCTCAAAACGGAGAACGATCTGTCCTGCGTTCTTGCCGTATTTTTCAGCGAGTGCAGTTATCACAGGATTTTCAAGCAGCGACTTGTCACCGTGACCGAGGGGATACCACGCTTCGAGCTTTACATCGTCCTTTGCAAGCACCTTACGCAGAGCCTTCTGCTGGAACAACGGATTGCATTCCACCTGATTGACCGCAGGCTTTGTGGCAAAATCGGCGGTCAGCTCAGTGTAGAGCCTGGGTGTCATATTGCTGACACCGATAGAACGTATCTTGCCCTCAGCCTTTGCTTCTTCAAGTGCCTTCCACGCACCTGCCACATCGCCATAGGGCTGGTGGAGAAGATAGAGGTCGATATAGTCAAGTCCCAGCTTGGAAAGTGACGTATCAATGCCTTTCTTTGCTGCTTCATAGCCGTAGTCCTGGAGCCACAGCTTGCTCGTGACGAAGATCTCCTCACGGGAAATTCCGCTGTCACGGACAGCCTTGCCGACTTCAGCTTCGTTGAAATATGCCGCTGCCGTGTCTATGTGGCGGTAGCCGACCTTCAGCGCTTCAAGCACAGCATTGTATGTCGAGCCGTCGGCAGGGATCATAAACACACCGAAACCTACCGCAGGGATCTTGTTGCCGTCATTCAAAGTAATGTAAGTTTGCATGATTTTTCCTCCTCAAACTGATTTCTTCGCCCACGCAGCGACCTTGCTCTCACTCTCTGCCGATTCTGCACCGTGAACAGAAAGCCCAGCCTTGACCGTTGCACCCTTGCAGAGGTTTTTCAGATCACGCTCACTTGAACCCATACCGCTGCCCTCGTTGGTGCAGAAGGGAATGATCGTCTTGCCCGACAGATCATACTTTTCAAGCAGTGTGAACATACACATGGGCATCGTTCCCCACCAGTTGGGATAGCCGACAAAAATTGTGTCATAGTCCTCGAAATTGTCGGGATAAGCCTTGATCTCGGGACGAGCCTTTGCACGCAGTTCAGCCTTTGCTTCTTCGATACAAGTCATATAGCTTTCGGAGTAGTGCTTGACGGTATCGACCTCAAAGAGATCACCGCCCACAGCATTCTGAATGAACTCAGCAACTCTCTCTGTGTTACCCTTGGCAATTGTTTTCAAGCCGCCGTTCCAGTAGTTTTCGCCCTTGCGTGAATAGTAAACGATAAGAATGTTAGCCATAGTGATTACCTCCGTGTTTTTATTTGGTAATTATAGTCTAACATATTATTTCAGATAAATCAATCTGGATTTCAACGGTTAAAGATAAGTTTTTCTTATGTATGATAGAACAAAATGGTCAGCCTTGCGTGAGGTTAACCGTTTGTTGCTTTGATACCTTGACTTCGGTGGGTTCAAAGTCTATTGCAATTATCAGGGTTATTATAACCGCCGCTGTATATGAACCTTATCCGTTCCTGCAACTCCTCGCTGAAATCGCTGAGGTCATCGAGCGTGATCGCTCCCTCATGTAACAGGTCAAGGATATTGTCTATCATTTTGGAGCGTGAATTGGTAACGTCCACGCCCGTCGCTCTCTTGTCCTCCCTGATACGCTTTTCAAGCTCCCAAAATCTGTCCGAAGGCAGCTTATCGGAGCTTAACAGGGCGATATACTCTTTGCAGAGCTTTTCCATGTATCCTTCCTGCCAGTCAGCGATCTTACTCTTATATAGCTTCCAGTCACTTTCAGGGTATCCGAATTGATTCATAGCTGCTTATCTCCTTATGTAACATTATTTTTCAAACAACTCTTGTAAAAATCTCATTCATTGTTGTACCTACTTTATTTTAATTCAAAAGCCAGTTCTGCCACCGACACAAGCGCAGCCTCACCGCTGATCGCTATTCTGCCATTGTCAAGCAGCTCGCATTTCAGATGACCGCCGCGCTTTGAAGCCTGATACGCATTGATGACAGGCTTTCCAAGCTCTCCCGACCAATAGTCTGCTATCTGGCAGTGCGCCGAGCCGCAGACGGGATCTTCCGCTATGCCGAGCTTTGGACAAAAGCTGCGTGATATACAGTCGGTTTCCGTACCTTTTGCCGTTGCGTTTTGAATACGCCCCTCTATCTTTTTGAGCATTTCCTGATCGGGGTTCATAGTGCGTACCTGTTCTTCATTTTCAAAAACACAGATCAGATCAAGTCCGAGGACTGCCTTGACAGGTCTGACACCGAAAGCCTTTTCCATATCGTCCGTAACGGTTATATCCCGAAGCGGATATGTGGGGAAATCCATTTTGTAAAACGAGCCGTCCCTTGTCACGGTAAGGACTCCGCTCATCGTTTCAAACTGCACGGATTCGGCATCGGGTTCATAGTAATTCAGTATCACAAAAGCAGAAGCCAGCGTAGCATGACCGCAAAGCTCCACCTCTGTTGCAGGCGTGAACCAGCGCAGATGATAATACTTTTCTTCCTTGACGATGAACGCAGTTTCCGAGAGATTATTCTCCATCGCCAGTTTCATCATAGCATCTTCCGATACCCATTTATCCATGACACAGACCGCCGCAGGATTTCCCGAAAACGGCTTGCTCGTAAATGCGTCAACAATATACTGCTTCATCAGATCACACCTCATCATCTATAAATGTTTCATAGATCATATTACCTCAAAACTTAGATTTATCTCTATAAATACTCACAAATAATGTATCCTGCTCTCATCAAACCTGTTTTGCTGTTCCTTTGTCTCCGCAGGATAGCCCACGGGAACAAGTGCAAAGGCGTGAAGCCCTTTGGGGTTGCCGAGAACTGCTTCGACCTTCTCCATTCTGTCCTTCAGCGGAGCAGTGCCGATCCACACTGCGCCAAGACCGAGCGAAGCCGCTTCAAGCCACAAGTTTTCCGTGGCGATGCTCAGGTCGATCTCGCAGTATTCGGGAAACCTTGCACCTTCTAACTTATAGCAAGGAACGATAACTACGGGTGCGCCTGCTGCACAACTGGCATATGGGTTGCTCTCCGAAAGTGCCTTGATCTTCTCCTTGTCCGTTACAACAAAGAATTCCCACGGCTGCTGATTTCCTGCCGAGGGTGCCTGCATTGCGGCTTTGAGAAGCTGTGTGATTTTCTCAGGCTCAACAGGTCTGTCCTCAAATTTACGGGTGCTTACTCTTGTAAATATCTCGTTCATGATGATACCTCCGTTACAGTTTATACTGCATGAAATTATTGTTGTGTGTAAAGCCGAACGCCGTGTACAGCTTGACACCCATATCCGATGCCGTGATCTGAACTGTTCCGCAGCCGCAGTATCTTGCTTCATCTATCACACGTTTCAAAAGCTCGCTTGCAATGCCCCTGCGCCGATATTCCTTGTCCGTAAACATACTGGACAAAAGACCTATCCTACCGCTGGGACAGCCAAAATACGGTGGCTTTTCTACGAACGACATTCCGCTTGTGCCGATGATCTTATCGCCGTCAAATGCGAGCCACCCCACAAAAGTGCCGTCAGCCATGTGCCGTGTGTAATAGTCATTAAGCGCAGGATATAGGTCAACGTCTTCTTTTGCGCCTTCCTCACGAAGTTGGTTGATACGCATTTTTATAAAAGTATCAAGCTCATTATCGGTCAATCTTTTATACTCTATTTCCATAATATACTCCTGAATTTTATCTCAGCTGTAATTCGTTAAGCCTGTTTTAAATACAATCCGAATATCAACTCATTCAGCGAATCAGCAACAGGCTCGCTTTCAGCACAGCCTTCATTATCCAAATCTTCTATGAATATCCTGCCTGTTCCGACTTCATATAGTAGGAAAGAACAGGAATAAGCATCATAAATGCCGATAGGCATATATTTGTTCAGATCACCGTTATATGATACCCATCTTTTAGCTTCTGCGATCAATCCGCCTGAACGTAAAAGAAAATCATCAGGCTTTTCGCCTATATGCCGGATAGCTGAAAACAACATGAAACACTCAGGAAGATTTTTATAATAGCCGAATACACCCGGCTGCCAGTACGCATTGAGATAATCAGCAATATCCTTTGGCAATGGGTAACCGATCTCACGAGTGAAAATTTCAAAATCAGAGTGTTCCTGTCTTGAAACAAATATTTCACCTGCATTAAAACGACGCATTAGTTCAGGATCAACATCTGATAATCGTCTGCTTACCGGAAAGTGATTTATATTTATCCCTTTATACCGCACTGTATCCATGTAATGCTTGATCGCTTCTTCCATCATTCCCTCCTATATCTGCATAAACTCCGGCTTCGGCTCAGGATAGTCTATCGCTTTCTCCATGACCATATTAGTCAGAGCCTTCTTCGCTATTCTACTGGGATCACCGTCAGGGCGCACCCATTCACTTCCGTCAGCACTCTTTTTCCCTATAGAGTTCTGTTAAGTTCACTCCTGTCTCAGCTTGAATTGTCCCTGATTGCTTGCTAAAGAGAAATCTTATTCTATATGATCAGTTATATTCTTCTTACATTTCTTGTTTTTGATCGAGATCAATATACAATAAACTATCAGAAGTAAAAATGCATCCCATATGGTACCCACGATAATCAGAATAACTTTATCATGGGATTCATAACCCTTGACATAATTCTCCTTGGGATCATCAGGCTTGTATCGAATAGTGAGGACCTGTCCCTTTTTTAGTATATTCGCAGATTCAATATTATCAGTGTACGTTATGCCGTTGTGCTCGTAAGAATAATCGGCTGAAAATACTTTACGATAGCCTGAACCTGCACCTTTCTTTTTCATTTTTGTATAAACATCGCTGACTATTATGCCGTTTGTTTCTTCTGTGAAGGCTTTTTGGTACAAAAACTGTTCTATACCAATTTTTATAACCGCTAATCCCATCAACAAAAAAGGCACACACACAAGTAAAGCAATGATCTCTCCCTTGATAGATAAACTCTTATTGTTTATTTCTTGTGATCTAAAATTTTCATTCCTTTTCTCTTTGCTCATTCTGCATTTCCTCATATTATATATGCGTTTCTGCTGCGAAATGCTCGGCAGATCCATTTTTGTGCGAACAACCTTGCAAATTGCTTTCTTACCAATTATACCACAATCAGCTCTTCATTTCAATCCACCATACAAAAAACGGGAGCAACCCTGAGCGAGTCGCACCCGTTACAATACAGTCAGATCAAAGCTCGACCTTATCGGAGAAATCGCCGTTGATAACGTAGTAAACTGCCTTATCCTCCGGCTTGATGTAAAGCTCGATAGTCTTGACCTTGCCCTTGAATTTGCTCTTATAATCGGCGGTGGCTGCCTTTTTTATTTCAGCGAAATCATATTCATCGCCGCCGAACTGGACCTTGACTGTCTCAACGGGAGCGGTCGCTCTTGTGGTTTTAGCTGCGGTCTTTGTAGTGGCTTTAGCCGTTGTTTTCTTCTCAGCAGCTTTCGCAGGAGTTTTTGCTTTGGTAGCTGTTTTCTTAGCAGGAGCTTTCTTTGCGGCAGGCTTCTTTGCAGGCTTTTCAACCGGAGCTTCTGCGACAGTTTCCTTGACAGCTTCGGTCTGGGCGTCTGCCTTGACTTCGGCAACAGGTGCGGTTTCAGTTTTCTTCTTTCGTGGCATAGTTGATACCTCCAAATGATTTGATATATCCATTATACTGCTATTTGCAGCATCTGTCAATCTCATGTCGGGCGATTTTACGCTGTTTGCAGACATTTCAAACAGATTGATGAGTGTCTTTCGGCTCAGCTCTATGTCAACAGCCTCTCCGAAGATATGCGCGCCCAGATAGACCGCAAGTATCTCGACGAGATCAACGCCAGCAACAACGAGCTCATCAACGAGATCAAGGATGTTTCCGCCCACCTCGCAGGCGGAAACGATACGAGCGTCACCTAACAGAACCCGACACTCCTCTCAACGATGCAGACCACGTCGGGTCGTTTTTTATTATATAAGGAGCATTTGTATGTTAGTTCGGAAGTTTGAAATAAAGATATTGAGAAGATAATCTCGATTTGGAATTGAGTGGACGGACGGCAAGCTGTCCTCGTTCTCGGATAAACAGGTATTAAGGCAACACCGCGCAACCCGCGGCTTGCGCCTCTGCACGTCATCTGCTTGCATATTTTCCGTCATAGCACACAAATTTTCCTTGCCGGGCGTCAGCCCGCCTGCGTCAAATTTATGCACTCTGACGAAAAATCTGACTGTGCATCTGACGCACAGGGGTTGTGCGGTATTGCCTTAAAAGGCTTTGAGAAAGCAGGAACATAAAAAAGCGCAGATGGCTAAAATTGGTCATCTGCGCTTCTGTTATATGATCTCAAAATGGTTCTTCCTGCATCGTATCAGTCCGTCCCTCTGCATCTTGCTCAATTCATTTGATAGCACAGAGCGTTCCACATTGAGGTAGTCCGCAAGCTGCTGACGGTCAAAGGGTATATCAAACTCACGGGAATGCTTCTGAACCGAAACGGTATTAAGATACGCCATGATACGTCCACGCACCTGTCTAGGGGCAGTATGAAAGCTCCGGCTCGACAGGTGCAGATTTTTTCTTGTGGTGATAGTCAGAAGATTTGCAAGAAGTATCGCCCTTATCGTATCGTTGAGGTCAGCGAGCGACTTCATGCTCAGAAACACGATACTGCAATCCTCGGCAGCGCAGACATCAACAAGCATCGGCACATCGGGCAGGAGTGCATAGCTCTCCGCAAAGAACTGTCCCTTACCTACAAGGTTGAGTATCGTGCGGTTTCCCCACATATCATTGCTTTCAATAGTAACGCCGCCTGCCGTGACAAAGCAGAGCTTATCGGTGATCTCTCCCGATGAAAATATCATCGCACCTTTATTGTATTTCTTTTCGGCTGCATTAAGGGCTTTCAGAAGCTCAGATATTTCGGTATCATCAAAGCCCTTGAACAGTATCGAATTATGCAAAACTGAAATATCCATATTTTTCTCCCAAAATGTTGTAATTACAACATACTTTCTCCTTTGATTATACTATAATGGATACAGAAAGTCAAGGAGGTATGGCTATGATACGGAAAATAATTGAGATAGACGAAGAAAAATGCAACGGCTGCGGTCTGTGTGCGAAGGCTTGCCATGAGGGGGCAATCGCTATCGTAAACGGCAAGGCTAAGCTCATGCGTGACGATTTCTGCGACGGCTTCGGTGACTGTCTCCCTGCCTGTCCTATGGACGCTATCCACTTCACCGAGCGTGAAGCGGCGGCTTATGACGAGAAGGCAGTGCAGGCAAACAAGCAGAAGAAGTCCGCCTGCAGCGGTTTCACTTGTCCGGGTTCTGCATTGCAGAGCTTTACACCAAAGGAAGATGACAGCGATGTTAGTGTTCCAAGCTGTCTGAGACAATTCCCGATACAGATAAAGCTCCTGCCGACTAATGCACCCTATTTCAACGGTGCTGATCTGCTTATCGCTGCTGATTGTACAGCTTACGCCTACGGGAACTTCCACCATGATTTTATCCGTGGGAAGATCACGCTCATCGGCTGTCCGAAGCTCGATGCTGTTGATTACTCCGAAAAGCTGACAGAGATATTCCGTAATAACGATATAAAGAGCATCACTCTCACAAGAATGACCGTACCGTGCTGCGGCGGTATGGAGTATGCGATAAAACGTGCGATAGAGGCAAGCGGAAAGGATATTCCGCTTGAAGTAGCTGTTATTTCACCGGACGGCAGTATTGTTGAGATAAGAAAATAATGGAGGAATATATCATGGAACAGAAAATGTTTTGTTATCAGTGTCAGGAAACAGCGGGCTGTAAAGGTTGTACCGCTTGCGGTGTCTGCGGTAAACAACCCGAAGTCGCAGCTATGCAGGACTTGCTTTACGAGGACGAGACGAAAACCGAAACATCGGTGCGCACGGTGAGCCTCCCTCCGGAGTTATGCACACTTCTCAAAGCTCACAAACTCGAGCAGGAAGAGACTGCACATCAGCTCGGCACGAAATGGGAGGGCATCGGCAGCGTTTTCACCCAGTGGAACGGCAGGACGATGCACCCCAACACCCCCTATGGCTGGCTCAAAAAAGCTCTGTGAAAAGAACAATCTCCCGTTTTACGGGATTCTCACCTTCAGACATATCAACCATATAAAAACATCTTTATGAACTCATACGAAATCAACAACACGTTCCCCTGCAAAGCAACAGCAGCAGTATCCGAAAAGATGATACTGCTGCTGATTATTTTTGTCTTTTTTCTTATGACATGGAACGGTAAGATAAAGAACCCGCAGATCAAAGTGATCAGTTCACTGCATAATTATTTGCGTTTTTTTACGGGATCGGAATTTACTTTGACCGCAATAAGCACTATGACGGCTATAAACACTGCAATGACGACGACCACGATGATAATATGAACAGCACTGTCGTTTTCGCTGTCGGAACCGGTACTGTCCTCGGAGGCTTTGCTCAAAGAGCCTGAGATGCTGTCTCCCGCGGAGTTTTCCTCGTCCAGCTGTTCTGCTTCGGTCTGCTGCTCGCGCTTAACGGCTTCCGCGATCTCGGCGGGAATCTCCTTAGTCGGCTCGTCGGCATTGGCAAGCCCTGTTTCGCCGCCAACCGTCAGGTAAAGTTCCTTGCCGGTTTCGATTTTGATCTCATCCTTGAAAGCGGATTCGATCTCGGGAGTGATCCGAGCCTCGGAGTAACTGTCATAAATCACGCCGGAAAAGCTTTCCGAGAACAAGGTCATGGTTCCCTCACCGGTGCCGATGATCCTGACATAGTATTTGCTTCCGTTGTCGGGGATCAGAATGCTTTTGGCAAACTCGCCCTCATCGACCTCCGCTACTGCGGCAGGCAGCAGCGTGTGCTCCTCTACCACCTCGTTGTTCCTTATCTCCGTCACTACATCGCCCTCGCAGTCAATGACCTGAATGTCTATGGGGCATTTGAGGTGCAGACGGAAATACTGGCTGCCTACATTGCCGGGATCAGCCTTATCGGTTTTGACTGCATCGAAATATCCGCTCATAATATGATTGGTATAAGTTTTATCGCCGTTAGGGAATATCGTTCTGTAATCAAATTGGAACGGAACAATATTTCCGAACTTGTTATAGGCAGTCAAATCGCCGCCTGTAGGCTTGAAGTTCAAAATCGGTACACCGGTACCGTTCGGGCCGAAGGTATCATAGTAATTAAAAATATTCCAGATGTTTGAATAATCTGCGTCATCGCACTCGCTTGTGAGCGGGTTGATCGCGCCGAAGGTGTAAGCATAAATATCATTGGTGCTGCTGACGCCGAGCAGAGTGTTGTTGAGCTCCGCAGCGACAAGATTTGCCGCAGCACCGCCGAGGCTGTGACCCGTGATCAGATATTTGACATCGCAGCCTCTGATAATATCACGGTGCTTGTCAAGAAAAAATTTCAGACCGGCGATCACGTCATTTTTGTAATCAAGAATGGTATTGAAAGCCTGCTTTCCGTAAAAGCTTTCAGTTCCGTGAAAATACGCCGCCGCATCGGTGTGAAAAGTTTCATAACTTGTCTCCGTACCGCGCAGCACAAGCATTATGATCTTGGTACCATCGAAGTCCTTCATTGCTATCGAAAAAGCAAAATCCTTGTCACCTGTATTAACGCCCTTGACATTCTTCTCGTTGAACTCGCTTTTCGGATAGCTGAAAAGCGAAATATCGTTGTCGTTTATATCAAGCACCCGATAAGCGGGGACTATGTATTCTCCCTTGCCGGAGGTTTCGCCTAACCCAAAGAATTCTTTTGGGTCACTGGCTGCGGCAACAAGCCCTGCCGCCAGCTGGGCTATCTGCTTGCTGTACGTCCGGTTCGAATCGCGGGTGAACATCTGTCTGCCGAAGTAAACCAAAGCCTTACCCTTGTCGGGGCTGTTATCATCACGGAATTCATCATTATAATCTATGATATACATATCATCGGGACTGTGTGACTGAAAGCCGTCCCTTTTGACGATCCTTACGGTTGTATCGATGCTCTTGGAGCTGTCAAGCCTTATGACTCCCCACAGTCCTTGGTGCGTTTTTACCCAGGCAAGCCCGTTGTGTACGGGGCGCACGTCCTGAAAAGTCCCGCACTTGATGACTTCCTCGCCCTTGGTGTTGTAGTAGCCGCACTTGCCGTTTTTCTTTACGGCAACGTAGCCTTCCGTGGGAAGAAACGGGCAGGCTCGTTTTTTGCCGTGCTGCCAGATGATGACGTTTGAATCTTTCTGCCCGTCAAATCCGTCAGCTCCCGACACTATCAGGCTGCCGTCGGAATTGTAGATATCCCACTTTTTGTCTTTGTAAGCGGCAACATAGGCGGTCACCTCATTTTCGTGAACATAGATATTACTGTTAGCGTCCTTATACGTACGGAACTTGTTGCAGACCGCATCTTCGTAGACAAAATCTGTCACAAGTTTTCCGTCCGCATAGACCGCCAGCTTGCTTGTATCGACATTTTCAAATACCCTGCACCTATACTCGTAGGAGACCTCAGCAGTCTCGTCGCTCACGGTTCCTTTGCCGCAGACTCCGACGTTGGCAGGCTGTTCATTTTCATTGTAATATGAGCTTTTCTCATAAGCTATATTGGCTATATTGATGATCCCGGTGTCAGGGTCATATAACGCTTCATCGTAAACATCGCCGCCGATCATAGGCGTACCGTAGGAATTATCCATAGACCGGAGATAGATCGTGTCTTCGCTGACTCTGTCCGAGCGAATCTGATCCAAATTGCTATCAAGGTACACCGAATAGCCGTCGGAACAATAGAGGGCATTCAGCTTTCCGTTGCCGCATTTGTTGTAATAGGAATCGTACTCGGGTTCGATTATGAATCTCCCGTCATAACCGATCACGCCGTATTTTCCTCCGTCAGCAGCAAGCTTGCCGTCTCTTCCCTTGTAGCAGATGACTGCGCATCTGTCAGTCCACGCGCCCCAAGACAGATCGGAAACTATCACATTGTCCGCAATGATCGTTGGCTCCACGACCCAGTCGAATTCCTGCTTATCAAACAGAGACTGCCCCCACTCTGCGTAAGCAGATATACCCGCTGTGCCTGCTGCCGTAAGGCAGGCGGTCAGGAATGATATTATTCTTTTAAACATAATTTTTCTCCTCGACCTGCAAAAGATCGTCAAGCGAAGAAGCCTTTTTATCCGATGAGCCGTCATCCTCCTTTTCTTCCTTTTCGTATGAAAACTCATATTTTTCTTTCGGGAGAATATCCTCATATTCGTAAACACGATTTATTATCGATCCGTCCACCACGTTGACAAAGTATGTTTCGGTGGCCTTGCGGCTGTCGCCGTAGCCGAATTTGGTATTGTCGAGATATTCTCCTCTCAAAAATCCCCCGCTCAAAAACGGGTATCCGGTATCACCGAAGCCTCCGTAGTAGGCATCGTAGGCATTTGGCGTCTCCGGGATGGTAAGATCCTTAAGTTCACTGATATCGTCTTCTCCGATAGTGAGCAGTCCTCTTTCATCGTGGGTCGCAATATAGGTATAGGTTCTGTCTTTATCATAATAATGCTCGGCGCCGAAAGCTATCGGCAAATAGCCCTGCACATTCTCGCCTAAATAAAAGTCTTTTTCTATAAGGATCGGATCGTAAACGAGCTTTCCGGACTCATCTATCGCACCTATATACGATCTGTTGTCGGCTCCCGTCATTTTCAGAAAAGCATACCCGCCGCTGAATCTTGTGGCCTTATCGATTTTGACCTTGTCAGGTATCTGCGGAACAACCGCTTTCTTGCCGTTGTTATCGTAATACACTCCGTCATCATAATATTTTCCTTCACCATATGTAGTTATATTACTATATAAACTATCATATAATTTGACTTTTGGAGCGCTGTCTTTGTTGTTTTGAAAAGCATCAAAAGTTTTCTGATCTTTAAAGGAATCTATAGTAACGACCTCGTCTCCGCCGTATGATCTATGTACATATACATCCTTTTCCTTCGGAATATATACAAAAGAAGTATCTGCATTAATGCAATTCCAATTATTGGTGTTGATATAAATAGAACCCGTGTGGTACAGTCCGTCGCCGCAATATTCAAGCGGATCTGATTGGAACTCCAAGCCTTTGGTGATATCATCACGGATGACTTTTCCGGTATGATCTATCAGCTGCATACGTGCGCTTGAATCGGCAAAGCCGCTCTCCTCTCTTGAGATCAAGAAGGTATCTCCCACCTGAGCAAGAAAAGTGATCTTTGTGTTCACGTCGCCGTCGTTGCTGCTGTAGCATTCTTTGCCGTCCTTATCAACAATAAGCATATTGCTGCCGTCAAATAAAACACCGTATCCGCGACAGATCGCGGTCGCTTCAGCACTTTCGAGTCCATACCTGTCCGAAAGCTCGGTACAGGATCTTTTGAAAACTATACTTCCGTTAGTATCGACCAAAGCAACATAGTGATCCAAAATAGTATCGGAGTCTTCTACCAGCAGCATCCATGCTCTGTTTTCGTGAAAAGCACGGTCACCGTTTAATTGACAAATATTATTGGTGATCCTGTATCTGGTCTTGATAACAGGTTCAGGCTCGGGCTCGGGCTCCGGTTCAGGCTCGGTCGTTGTTTCCGCTGTCGTAGTCGTCGGTGCGGCTGTCGTGACCGCGGGCGCAGACTCAGGGCTGTGCTCTGTTTCCGACTGCACGTTTTCAGCTTTGCTGTCTTTTCGCCAGGGCATCATATCGCCCGAATAATCCGAATCATCATTTCCGCAGCCTGCGAATGTGAGCATCATCGCAAAGGCTGAGATGATCGCAAGTGTTCTTTTTGATTTCATATTTATCCTCCAAAATTGGTCTTTTTCCCGTAATGCTGCCGCCGCGGTCAGAAAACGATTTTCCCTGCATTGGCGCAGAAAACGGCCTTTCACTTATTGTATGTCTCGATCTTTGCTCCGCAGCTCCGGCAAAATTTGCTGTTCTCATCGATCTTTTCCCCGCACTCGATGCGGAATGCCGCCGAATGCGTCTGCTGCACGGGAATATTTGCTCCCGCCATATTGAACCTGCTTGCAAGGCTCTCCGGCTGATCATTCTGATTTCTGAGGTTTTGCCTTTTGACCTTTCTCGAATGCAGAGCATTTTCTGTTTTGTCAACGGCTTTATTGCCAATAAATCCGACAACGATAAACACCACGAGAGTTATTCCGAATATAGCAAAATAAAGCATTGCCGACTCCTAAAAAATGCTGTGATGCACCTTGAAATCAAGGTCGTATGTTTTGACGCCCGTGTTCGGATCGAGATTCAGAAATATCTTTTCAACAGAGGTCATGAGCATATTCATCATTTCGCCGTCAGCGTAACCGTAGTCCGTCGGTTCCCAGTGAGTGAACTCAAAGCGGAAGATACCTATACCTGAGGGTTCGTCAAAATCGACCTTATAAAGCCTCGCAGAATAATTCTTTGAATTGAAGTTCACCTGTGTACCTGCATTACCCTCCAGAGCGCAGGGTATCTCCGCGACCTCAAGCTGATTTTTCAGAGCAGCCAAAGTGCCGACCTTGGAAGTGAACTCCTCGCCTTTTTCTGGGAATTTTCGGTCTATTACGGTTATTTTTCCTTCTTCTCTGAGCCTTTTGATCTCCTTGCCCCGCGGGATCCCGATCGCCAGTCCTATACCTATCGCAACAACTATCACTACAACTGCTATCCACATATCTGTCCCTCACTTTCGTTATTGCTCAAACGGATTTTCCGCAGGCGGGACAGTTTTTTGCTCTCGCTGTGATCTTAGCGTCGCAGTTGGGACACAACGATGTGCCGCTCTCTGCACTTCCTTCGGTTTTCTGCGGGAACTGTGTTGTGTTTCTGTCAGGCATCTGAGTGGTCTGCGTGTTTGATAGCGTTCCGTTGGAAATATTCTTCTGTTCCCTGCGCTGCTGATATGCGTCATGGATCTTATCGGCGGCTTTGTCTACTCCTTTTTAATTCCTCCATATTATATTTTTTCACCCCTAAGCTCATAGCTTGGTGGGAGATTCAATTTTCAGTGCCTCACAGAGGCGTTCAAGTTCGGTTTTGTAATCAAGTTGGTTTCCCACATCCTTATCACCACCGTCTGAAGCTAAAACAAATACGGCGTTTCCGACAAGATAATACCCAAAATACTGCTTTTCTGAAAGTTTTATCAATGCATAGTTATCTGTTACTTTGTTATTTCTGCCTTCATTGGGATCTGCCGTTCCCTCTTCAAAATAGTGTTTCCATTCATCGTCAAATAAACAGGAATAAACATCTTTGGCTTGTTCGGCATCCTTGCAGTAAAAGCCCAGACCGATCAATCCACCGTCAGTGCTTACGCTATGTTCATCAAGTTGATAAGTATATGTCAGGTCAAAAACTTCGGGATTGACCCCTTTGCTTTTAATGTCGTTTATAGCGTATTTACCGAAGAGATCATCAAAGGGGTCGCATATATCCTCGGCTTTAAGTACACCGCAAAGGCTGACTATTCCCATCTTGTCAAATTCAATGTCGTAAGTGTCCCTGAAATTGTTTTCGGGAAATTCCTTAGCTCCGAAAAGCTCCTTTGCAAGCTCTTTCAAGCTGGGAACTTCGGTCACATTCTGTTCCGGGGCGCTTTCCCCGGCTTTGCTTTCCTCTGCATTGCTGAAAGCTGCGGGATCTTCCTCAGGCTTTCTTTCTTCCGCGCTGCTGACAGCCCCGGAGCTTTCATCGGGCTGCGATACGGCGCTGCTGTCGGCGGGCTGTGAGGCTGTGCTTTCGACCTCGGACTTTGTTTCCTTACCGTCGCTCTTGTCACCGCAGGCGGCAAGGCTCAAGGCCATTGCCGATGCAAGCAGCAGGGGGATAAGTTTTCTTTTGGTCATAGTCATTACTCCTTTGTTTTTACATTCCCAACGCAAGCTCAGAGCTTTGCGGGGGATACCGTTCTCATTCGATCTTCACCGCAGCAGGATAGTATATCCCGCTATCGTCAATGAAAAGATATTCGTTGCCCGAAAGACGGTTCTCTTCTCCGTTGGCTGCTGTAATGACAATAAATCCCTTGTGTATGCTGCTTTCGGAATATGTTCCGGTGGAGAGAGTCTCACCTTCCGAGGAGATCCACTTCCACTTGCCGTTAGAAAACTCCACCTTTGTCATATCAGTCGAACCGATCCCTTTCGGCCCTTTCGTAAATCTATCCCTGATCATTTCTTTGTCGTAATAAACGGGATCGCAGTCATCTATTATTGCCTGAGGATCAAGAGAAACGGTAAAGCTCTTTCCCGATTCGTAACCGCCGTCAATTGTCCATCCCACGGTATCTCCGCAGAGAAAATCTCCGTGCTTTTCAAGAAGCTCGGCAGAAGCAAATTTGGCACCGCTCTTTGCTAATTCCAGCAGATCTATGCTCGGCACACAACTCGTAGCCGGAGGAATGCGTCTCATGTCATAGTTTGTAGGATCATTTATGTAAAACTTTAAAGGTCCTATAAGCTTGAAATAAGTTCCGCTTCCATTCAGCGCATCAAGCGCCTTACCACATTTATCTTCCGTTCCTGCTTGGAATTCGTTTATTTCCGGCTCGTCAAGTTTTTCCAAGTTTCCGGGTTTGGCATACCACGTAACCACATATTTTTCATAATTGAACTTTACCTTGTCATCATTGAGCTTGAAACTGCCGGAAAGTTCGCACTTGTTCATATTGGATTTTGAAAAGAGACAGCTGAACCTGCCGTTTTCAAGCTTGATCAAGCCTGCTTCGGCATCGGCAAGCTCCTTTGGAGTATCAGCTCTCATCTGGAGATTTATATACTGAGTTTTTGCTTTGTTTATCAGCTCATCAGCGGACAAACCGAAATCATTGTTATAGATCAAGCCGTCAAAACTCAGATATGTGCCGTCGATCTCCGACTCCGAGCTGCTGTTTTCTGCTTTGCCCCAGGGCATTTCGGCGTCTGAGCTGTCAGTAACTTTGCTTTCCGCAGTACTGCTCTCCGCCTCTGACCGCGTGCTTTCGGTTTTGCTGCTCTTGTCTCTGCCCCAGGGCGTTTCGGCACCTGAGTTATCGGAATCTCCGCAGGCCGTCAGCGCGAGCATCGCTGCGGCAAGCACAGCCGCAATTGCTTTTCTCATATTTGTCCCTCCGTTTTAAATTTTTGCATTTTAACTGTATATTTACAGTTCACAATGGTATTATACCATATTAAAATAATTTGCACAATACACAAAATTATAGTTTTGACCAAAAAACAATGATTTTTATGAACCTACCTACGCAAAAGGGTAGTGCATTTTCAAAAAATATGTGCTTTAATATAGAATGAGTAAGTCTGAAATCACATCTGAAAGGGATGAAAAGCATGAGGGATTCGCGCCGCGAGATCAGGCTGATAGCCGCAGCCTTTGGCTTGCTGTTTGCGGTCTCACTCTACCGTCAGCTCAGCATCCGGTTCCTGCCCGGCGATGTGATCCGTCCGTTTGTCGTATTTGCGGTATATGTTTTCCTCCTCGGCGGCTGGCTCCATTCAATAGCGCTTCGCATAACTCAGAGATTTATGCTGCGTTGTTTAAGAATAGAATGTTATATTATGATGTTCTGGCTTTTTGTACGTCTGCTCCAGGATTCGGTGCTTTATAAAAATGTCCATATAATGCGGGTGAGCGGCTACTGCATAGTATTCCCGTGGATCATTACATTGATCTACGGCTTTTATGCCGCCTTCGGCCTCGGGAAGAACGAGGACTACGATCTCCCGAAAAAATGGTATCTCCTGCTTATTCCGGGATTTATATCGGTCGCAGTAATGCTCACCAACGAGTATCACCACGCCGTTTTCAAGATATATCCCGAGGAAGAAGAGAATCTTTATTTCCACGTTGATTTCGGCTTTCTGATCATTCTTGCATTTTCTGTTATGCTTATCGTGATGCGAGTGTGCCTTATTTACAGCCGCACCCGCAGCATAGCACAAAAAAAGCACCTCAAGGTGCTTCCGATGCTGGTCGGTATTGCGATACCTGTTATAGTTGTCCCGTATTGTATCAACAGCTTTGTTGTGAATTTTGAGGTCATCGAGCTTACCGCAAAGGTGTTCTTTCTTGAAGCAATGATCTGGGAAACCTGTATTATGATAAGTCTTGTTCCTGTCAACACTCATTACCGGACGGTGTTTGAACAGTCAACAGTCGGAATGAGGATAATCGACAGCAGCGGCATACGTTTCATTGCCGGGAACAATGCTCCGCAGGAAATGTATATAAGTGTATAAAAAGAAAGCGGGGGAGATCTGATGCGTTCAGTCAATAAAGCGGAGCTTTCGCGTTTGGTCAAGGAAGCAATATATTCCTATCCCAACGGGCTTTGCTTTGCCGAGACCGACGGCAAACCAATTCTTGTCAACCGTACAATGAACCGCCTTATCTATACCTTGACAGGCCACACTGTCATAAATGCAAACAATGTCTGGGACGAGCTTATGAGGATAAAAGAACACGGCGGCTGTGTTCGGATCGATTCTCCAAAGCTGCGCAGCAGCGAAAGCAAGGATGAAACAAAAATAGTGTTCAGGTTTCCACCCCTCGGTGGAAATATTTGGCAGTACTCAAAACAGATCTTATCGTCCGGCAGTTTCACAGCAATACAGCTTGAAGCGACCAATATGACCGAACTTTACCGTATCAGTGAACAGCTTGGAGAAAACAATAAACGTCTGGAAATGCTTCGCATCAGACAAAAAGCTCTGCTGGACGATATTGTACGCATAAATCATGATAAGGAACTGCTTGCGACAAAAATGAAGATACACGATGATTTCGGACGGTGCCTTATTGCATCGCGCAGATCGCTCGGTTCCGAACAGATCGAGGATAAAGAATTCAAGCGGCTTATAACCGAATGGAGCGAAACTATCCGCGGTATGCAGAATTTTGAACAGCATCAGTCGATCTCCGCCGAACCGGAGCTTTTGAAGGTTGCAAATCTTATCTGATGCAAACTGAGCTTTACGGGAGAAAAACCTTCAAAAAAAAAGCCTGCTGCTCCTTTATCCCGCAGTACGCGAAGCTCTCACAAATGCCGTAAGACACGGAAACGCCACAAGTCTTGATGTTATCTGCTCAAAAAGCGGCGGAATGTGCAGGATCGTTCTGCGAAATAACGGGACCGTCCCCGAAAGCAGACCGATAGAAAGTGGAGGTCTGAAAAATCTGAGACAGACACTCGAGCAGGAGGGCGCCGCACTTGATTACAGCCTATCGGAGGGGTTTGCTTTGATCATATCGATCCCCGAAATTGACACGGAGGCATAAACAATGACGAATATACTGATAGTCGAGGATTCAAAATTAGCAAGAGAATCCGTCGAACGCCAGCTTCAGGATATAGAGGGCTTCAATGTTCTGACTTCAATAGAAAATGCCGCCAATGCAGAGATACTGTGTATGAAAGCGGATATTGACCTTATTCTTATGGATGTTTGTACTGCCGACGGCGAATCGGGACTGAAAGCTGCGGAAAGGATCAAAAAGCTGTATCCGAATATCAAGATAATAATAATGACCTCTATGCCCGAACATTCCTTTATTGAAAAGGCACGTTCATGCGGCTGTGAGAGCTTTTGGTACAAGGACAGCGACGGTCTCACTCTTACAGAACTGTGCTGCAGGACAGTGAACGGAGAAACGATATACCCTGACGGCACCCCCAAAATAAGGATAGGGATCGCCGAAAGCACTGATTTTACCGAACGCGAAATGGCAGTGATACGAAAACTGGTCAGCGGCAGCACCTACAGCAATATAGCCGATGAGCTTGGTATCACAGAGAACACGGTCAAGTTCCACATCAAAAACATTCTCTCCAAAACAGGCTTCAAAAACACCCTGCAGCTCGTTTCGGACGTTGTAGAGAAAAGGCTTATCCTTCCGAATTATTAACCAAAGCGTTTCTCTGTATTTGTCACCATTGATCATGTACAATTTCATTATGATAAATCTCTCCCCGCAGGTAAAACTGCGGGGATAATTATTTCAAACAAATGTTCTTGTGATATAACAGAGCTTACCGAACATAGGTTCTGTGATTGTGAGTGCTGACAATAAAACAATAATATCCGAAACAATTCAAAAACTGTAATTGACTCGCAGCTTTTGATCATCGAAACAGCCTCAATAAGCTTGATTTCCGCGGATACAAAGCCGTTTGGTAAATTTTTTTCATTCACTTAGCAAGTATAGAAAGTGGTGCATGCTTTTCCACTTTCTTCCGATCAGCAGCTCTGTAACTGCTGATCGGACGGTAAGGGGACCCGTTGCCCTTACCGATGATTTTATACGCTCTATACAGCTATGAAAGTATATGAAACTTCTCGGAAAATGCATAATAGGAACAATCAGAGTAAAGAGTTCAGAAAGCATAGGGACAAAATCGTATTAGTTCGCACCTGTACCATAGTTCAAAACAGATACTATCGAGAAAAATCTAATGGGTGATTTCTATGTTTTATTACCCGCTGCCGTGGTAAAAATATCGCGGCAGCGTTCCGACAAACAGATAAAAAAAGAAAGGAAGATGCTATGCCGAAAAAAGTAACACTTGAAGATAAGATCGCCAAACGCGACAGGTTGTTGGAACAGATCGAGAGAAGCCGTGTCGAGATCCAGCCGAAGGTCGATGCTTACAATGCCATCGACGCGGAGATCAAGGCTGATCTCGAACAACTCGAACGGAAGAAAAGGGATACCGTTTACGACCATGTCATGTCTGTGTTCGGGGAGGATATTTCCCCCGAGGAGTTTGCCGTGAAGTTCGACAGGATAATGAACGATAACCGCAACAAGAATTTTATCCAGCAGTTGAAACGCGAACAAGCCGAGCGCAAAAAGCTCAAAGACACTCCCGGGCAAACTACAAAATCTCCCGAGGCCTTGCCAGCTTCGGGAGAAAAATCAACGACCTATACGGAATAAAACAACGAGGTCTTGCCAGCCTCGGATAAAGCTGTATCATAAATATTTTTTCTGAGCCTTAAAAACGTCGTCACCGTGCATAGCTGCCGTAACGCCAAACGGCAGGGGCTGTCAAGGCGGCTTTGCCATCCGCTTAGGCAGTCGGAATACCCCCTTTCTGAAAAGGAAAGGAGAAAATTCTTGGAAAAACTTATGAAAGGCAGCAAAGATGAACAGAAGAAAAACAATGATATCGTGATCTCGTCTGAGGACAAACTTGCATTGGTCAAAGCTATGAAGATCGGTTACTACAAGGAGTTTCACAAGCAGGGGCTTATCACAGATCAGCAGCTTGAAATGCTGATAGCTTTGCAGGACAGTCACGATATCAAAAAGACAGCTTAGCAGCTTTTGAACAGTTTGGCGGAGGTCTTGACTTCCGCCCTTTGCTGTGTTATGCTTTTTATGTCAAATGCTTGCGTTTGACATTGTGCAGGGGAATTATTCCCGATCAATCGGGGAAGGAGGTACAATGTATAAGAAAGACAAAAAGAGAGTTGCGGCTTACTGCCGCGTCAGCACCGATCTTGCAGATCAGCTCCATTCGCTGTCCGCACAGATCAAATTTTTCACCGAATATATTTCCGACCATGAGGGCTGGGAGCTGATCGAAGTCTATTCCGACGAGGGCATCACAGGGACTTCGACCAAGAAGCGCGACAACTTCAATCGCATGATAAAAGACTGCGAGGAGGGAAAGATCGACACGATCCTGACCAAAGAGGTGAGCCGTTTTGCGAGGAACACTATCGACACTCTTACCTACACCCGCAAGCTGTCCGATCTCGGTATCAACGTGATCTTTATGAATGACGGTATCGACATAAGTGACAAGGACGACGAGCTGCGATTATCCATTATGGCGAGTATAGCTCAGGAAGGATCCCGAAAGATCTCCGAGAGAGTCAAGTGGGGCATTCGCCGTAAAATGGAAGACGGCTGGGTTTACGGATATTGCGAAATGCTCGGCTTCAGAACAAAGAACGGAAAGCTTGAGATCGTACCAGAAGAGGCCGAGATCGTCAAGCGTATTTTTCACAGCTACGTCTATGAGGGTAAAGGCTGTCATACTATCGCAAACGAGCTGAATGCTGCAGGTCTGCTGACTGCGAGGGGCAAAATGTGGCGTGAGGACGGCGTTTGCAGGATACTCAAAAATGACAAGTATGTGGGATACCTTACCCAATGGAAGCACTATTCCACCGATTTTCTTACCAAGAGAGTTTTGCAAAACAACGGTGATGATCCCGACACGCCGCTTATCACTATCAAAGATCATCACGAAGGTATCGTTTCAAGAGAAGTGTGGGACGCTGCACAGAAACAGGTGTACGAAAGAGGTCTGCTGTCCCGCGAGGGGAGGAAGTATTCGAGTCATTATTGGTTCAGCAGCAAGGTGAGCTGCGGCTGCTGTAGGTATTCGTATAATGTTTCTGGCAAAGCTAATATCAAGAAAAACATCCTCACCAACACTCGCAAAGCTGCTAGCGGTAATTATGGTCGTCGTAACGGTAATGAGCCTGATTTCGGTGAACGCATCGGCTTGCGACACTTCTGAGGTGTCGGGCTCAAACTGGATGAGCTGTCTGCCGGACGACATCCCTCTCAACGAACTGAGCATCCCCGGCGCACACGATGCCACCGCCGTAAAGACACGGTACTTCACTCAGACCGCTGCACAGACCCAATCACTGTTTTCGGATGATATGCTCAAGGCGTGCGTCCGCTATTTCGACCTGCGGATCTACAAGAAAAACAACGACTTCTATATGTGCCACCAGAGCGTCAACTGCAAGGACAGGGACGGCAGCGATCTCAAACTCCAAACCGTCATTGACAATATGACAGGCTTCCTTGACGAGAATCCCGGCGAAGCTCTTATCCTTCAGATCAAGAGCGACCGTGACGGCAATAAGAACGATCAGAGCATCGCCGATTATTTCAAAGATCTCGCTTTACAGTGCAAAATCTATATCGGAGATACCGTTCCCACACTTGGGCAGGCAAGGGGCAAAATGGTCATCCTCAGCAGGCTCGACCTCGGAAAGAATACAAGCACCGCCAAGTATCAGATGCCGAACTGCGGTGATAAGCAGGTTTACTGGGCAATTGATGTCCATACCTTCAACTGGGGCGACGAAAAGAACAAGACCATGACTCTGACCGCCGAAGATCTTGACTACGAAGTATGGACCGAGGACGAGTTCGATGTAACAAGGAACGAAAAGTGGGCTTATGTCACCAATTCGCTCCTTGGTGACAAGAGCGCAGCCGTCCGCAGAGATGCGGCAAAGGATGCAGGTAAGCACGCCTGGTCGATAGTTTACACCAGCCTCAGCCACCAGAGCGTTGTGGGTGTGATCGGTGAGATCGCGTTACCCTTTTTCAACTTCGACCCCATCGTTTTTCCCAAGGACGGAGCCGATACTATCAATCCCAAACTGCTGACTCGGCTCAGAGAGTACAGCGACCTCTACACCGGATGCCTGGTCTGCGACTTTATCAACGCCGAGCTTGCCGGCACGATCTACATGAGAAACTTCAACAGATAACAGTAATGCGAAAAGCGCCCGTACAGATGTGCGGGCGCTTTTTAGTGCCCTGAAAAAAATTATTCAGTTTTTTTGAAAATCTCTGTTTTTTGTAAGACTGTTGTAATACCGGGTGTGTTATTATGTAATCACAGAAGAGGAAAACACCTCAGACAACCAAAACCAAAACAGAAGGAGGAAAAACAATGATTACAGGCTTTTGCATATTAGGCGGCATCGCAGCATTTGAAGTGATTCTGTATCTGATCAGCCCGTGATTGGATGACGGAAGATCGCACAAAACAGTATTGATCTGAAAGGAGGAAAGAACAATGATTACATGGATCTGCATAGCAGGCGGAGTTTTTGTGGTAAGCGAAGTTTTAGTTTTCGTACTTTAATAACAGACGATAAAAAATGACTATACAGGAAGAGGAAGTGAAAAATATGTTTACATTTATAGGAGCTTGCGTCGCATTAGTCGGATTCGCAGCATGGCTTGATTCGATCATCTGAGATAAATAGTAAAACCATAAAGAACACTCGCAATAACCAAACTTAAACGAAAGGAGAATTAATATGATCACATTTTGTCTGGTAATGCTCGGCGTTAGCACAACTTCAATGATCGTGGGAGGTAACCTCACGACGATCTTCGGATAAACAGGGAGTGTATAATGAAATTCAATATGATCGAGTAAAGCGTCCGTGCAATAGTGCGGGCGCTTTTTGGTGTGCCAAAAGCCACTGAATAAACAATCTGCAACAATTATGCGTCACTGTGTTGCATAAGCGGCGATTCGTTGCACTTATGTTGCTTACTCAACAAACCAGCCTTCCATAAGCGTATCGAACCCAACACCGAAGTTTGCCACGCTGTTATCTCTTTCAACAACCATCAGATATAAATAACCGTTGTCGGTCTCAACGATATAACAGAGTGAATTTTGGTATGAAACCGGATCGACATAAAACTCGCAGCACATTGCGACGAAGTCCTCATACGTCTTCACTCGTTCTATCCGGTACACACCCTCAACGCCTTTTGCGAACTCTGCGTCCCTCTGCTTGACCTGCGGCAGTGCATTGAGCACTTCCAGTGTCGCGGACGTAAGTTTCTTCTGTTTGGATGCTTTTCTGTAAATAACATCTCTGTAATCATCCAACCAATCCTGTGTATTGTTCAGCAGGGGAACCCCTCCTGTTTTCTTTGTTCATATTATATCATGATGATGCGAGTATTTCTTTATCTTTGTTCGCAGGATATTCGGTCACTGATTGATCTCCTATATTATATCAGAGCACCAGGGAAAAGACAATCAAACCCGCCGTTTAAATCCGGCGGTCATATTTTCGCACAGCTTTCACTTACACTTTAAGTCCCTTTAAGGTCGCCGGTGTATAATATGACCATAGACTTGAAAAGGGGGTCTTTCTTATGAAAAACAATACCAAGAGATTTATCATAACTGTAGCGGTCGTCACGATGCTTTCACTGGCATCCTGCGGAAGCTCTGACAGCAGCGGACAAAGTTCTTCTGCGGCTGATACATCCTCAGCGGCTGTGACCGAAGCTCAAACCGATGACAGCAGCACCGCAGAAACTATAACAGCGGCAAATGCTTCCGAACCGTCCGAAACTGAAACGTCTGAACCGGACGATAGCGAAGCCGAGAAAGCATCGGCAGAGATCTCCGCAGGCGTCTCCGATATCCGGATACTTGAAGCCAGTGCCGATAATACGTCGCTGACCTCCGGAAATGCGACTGTAAAGATCGGCAACAAGAGCATTGATCTCAGCGGTGCCTACATCATCGACGGCGTGGATGCGGTCATTACGGGCGGGACTTACACTTCATCTGAGAGCGATCAGAACGTGTTTCTTGTTATCAACGGCGGTTCGCTGAAGATCTCAAATGCAGAGATCGTAAAGACGGGAAACGCTTCGACCAACGACAGCAAGCGCACCTCGGATGTATCGGATGACTACAATTTTTACGGCATCAATTCCGTGATACTCGTTGTGGGGGAGGGCAGCTCGGCGGAGATCACCGACTGCACCATTACCTCCGATTGCAGCGGTGCGAATGCGGTATTCTCCACGGCAAACGCGACGGCGAATGTTTCCAATGTCAAGATAACCACCACCGGTAATTCCTCCCGGGGCGTGTATGCGACCTATGAGGGCACGATCAATGCAGATCACGTTGACATCACCACAAGCGGCGCACACTGCGCGCCAATCGCCACCGACAGGGGCGGCGGATATGTGACCGTAACGAACTCAACAGTTCAGTGCTCGGGCGATGGCAGCCCCTGCATCTACTCGACGGGCGATATCAAGGTCGAGAACGTCATCGGCGTATCGACAGGCGCACAGGCGGCGGTCATCGAGGGCAAGAATTCTATCACGATGACCAACTGCGACTTTACTGTCAGCGGAGGCAACAACGGTGTGATGCTCTATCAGAGTATGTCCGGCGATGCGGCCGACAGCGACGCGACTGCAAGCTGTTCCGAGCTCACGATGACTGGCACGACTATCCGCAACGGCACCGACGGGCCGATGTTCTACATCACGAACACCACTTCGGTCATTAACCTGAACGGCGGCAACACGCTTGAATGCTCAAACGGTCAGCTCGTCAATGCCGCAACGGGGCGCTGGGGCAAGGACGGTTCCAACGGCGGAAACCTTTCGCTGAACATCTCGGGCGACAGCATTTCCGACAGCGTGACTGCGGACGACATCAGCTCCGTTGCGGTAAACGTGCTTGACGGCGGAGCATTCACCGGAGAGACCTCGGGCGAGGTAGCTGTCGGGTAATATTCCAGGGCAACTGTCTGTTGGGTCAACAGCAGCAGGTAATAACACAACAGCGCGGGCAGGATGAAGCTGTCCGCGCTGTTGATATATTCTCAGGTTATATACGTCATATCGTCCTCGGCTATGCTGCAAAGCTGTAACTTTGAACTGCTGCCTGATAATTTTGAAAAAAGATCGGTATCAGATCACGATGAATGTCTGATCAAAATTGGATCACCCGCCCATAACTCACATAACCTCTTGACAAATTGAGTTATGTGAGTTATAATTATATCAGCGGAAGGAGGCGTGACCGATGAAAGAAAATGAACTGACCGAAAGAATAGCCGAGCTTGAAAAGCTGATCTCGGAGCTTCCAAAAGGGAGCATCTCTGTCAAGCGTATCAACGGCAAGGAACAGCCTTATCTTCAATGGACTGAGAACGGAAAGCGTCACAGCAGATATATAAAATCGGAGGAACGCGATGGGCTGTTTGCGCAGGTCGCTCAAAGAAAAGAACTGGAGCAGGAGCTTCAAACCCTTAAAAAGAAAATGCCTTCCACTGAAAGGAAGACATCTGTAAATGCAGTTTCAAAAATCGACAGCAATTCTTTTGAAACAAGAGTTATCATCGGTGACGGACTAAAATTGCTTTGCAGCCCTGTCCTCGGTTTCAAGTACAGGGACAGTATGAGCGTTCTCAGAAATTATCTGAACGGCCATACCGACGGGCGCATCTGCCTGCTGTACGGACTTCGCCGGACAGGCAAGACCACTATGCTCCTGCAGGCGATCTCTGAGCTTCCCGCAGAGCACACCGCGTATATCAAGATAATGAGCCGTGACAGCTTCGATGCTTTGGAGCGCGATATCCGAAAGCTCCAGGCTGCGGGATACAGGTATCTGTTTATTGATGAGGTCACGCTGCTGAATGACTTTATTGATTCGGCTTCGCTGTTCTCGGATATCTATGCGATGATGGGAATGAAGATCGTCCTTTCGGGTACCGATTCTCTCGGATTTATCCTTTCCGAAAGCGATGAACTCTATGACCGCACCTGCACGATACACACAACTTTTATCCCGTTCAGAGAATACTCACGTCTGCTTGGCATCCGTGATATTGATGAGTATATCCGCTACGGCGGAACATTCAGAGTCGGTGAGACGGATTTTGACGATCCTGAGCTTATGGATGAAGCCGTATCCTTCCGTGATGATGAATCAACCAGACGGTATATCGACACGGCGATAGCTCACAACATCCAGCACAGCCTTGCCCATTACAGACACGGAACACATTTCCGTCATCTGATCGACCTGTATGATGCAGGCGAGCTGACAAGCGCAGTAAACAGGATAATCGAGGATATGAACCACAGCTTTCTGCTGTCGATACTCACAAAGGATTTTATCTCCAACGACCTCGGCATAAGCAGGAGCAATCTCAGAAAGAACCGCGATCCCGAAAAGAGAAGCGATGCTCTGACTCTGATAGACGAAGAGAGCGTAACGGAAAGGCTCAGACACATCCTTGTTATTAAGAACAAAACCGAGATGAAAGTGGAACTGACCGCCGATCATATCCGCGAAATAAAAGAGTATCTCTATCTTCTTGATCTGATAGTTGACTGTCCCATTGAGACGATAGGCGGTGAGAAACCTGCGGAGCATATCATCTTCACCCAGCCCGGTATGCGGTACAGTCAGGCGCAGGCGCTTGTGTTCTCCCTTATGAAGGACGAGACCTTCTCGGGGCTGAACGCCAAAGAAAAGAATATGGTGACAGAGCGTATCCTTGAAGAAGTGCGCGGGCGGTTAATGGAGGAGATAGTTCTTCTTGAAACGCAAAAAGCAGCTACGAAACACACAAGGGTGTTCAAGCTGCAATTTCCGATAGGCGAGTTTGATATGACAGTCGCCGACGAGAAAAATATCAGCTGCCGTATCTATGAGATAAAGCACAGCAAGGAAACCTCCCCCGTACAATACCGTTTTCTTGCCGATAAGGAAAAATGCGGGCAGACCGAACACCGATACGGTGAGATAATGCAAAAGGCTGTGATCTATCGAGGCGAGTCAAAGCGGTTTGAGGATATGGAGTATATAAATGTTGAGGAGTATCTTGAGGGGCTGGGATGAAGAAAGGTTATCGCTAATCTCCAGTGCCGTAAAAGCAAGAAACATCTGAAAGGCCCCGCAAGAGAACAGCCGAGGATGACAGGTGCTTTGAGAATAGTTTCAGGAAGCTGATCCTTGAGAGCGTTGTCTTATAAGATAACAGAATAATAGGATCCCCATCATCAGGGCTTGAAGCCTCGATGGTGGGGATTTTCATTATTTATAGTGCTTATGGGATGATGCAGCCCTTTTTAATAGAAAGCGTTGGTTTGAAATTTCGTATATTGTCTTGCATCACTTTCACTGATAATTATAAATAGAGCTGATTTCATTATGCAGATCATATCAGTACATTTGGTTCTTAACGGAGTTATTCTGCACCCAAGGTCTTCGGCTGCGGTATGAATTTGTGAGTTTCCTTCGGAAGAAGTGAGCAAGGAAACATTCTTGCTTTTAAACAAATAATAGTATATAATATCAGTGGTGATCAATTATGAAATTTAACGATATTCTTTCGGGAATAATTGAGGCTCACGGTATCAAAGCCGCGAATATACACAGGCTTACTGGTCTGAAAAGGCCGTATATCAGTAAACTGCTGAACGGTGATCTTGTACCGTCATCTTTTGAGCAGGCGGAAAAGATCGTCAGCTGTTTTGGACTTTCACTTGAAGAAGAGCTTGCTTTGATCGATGCATTCATCGAATGCAGATCATCTGATGAGAACAAACTAAGCTGGAATGCGTTAAAGAACATTTATCGTCTGGAGTATTCCGTGTCCGCTGAGGAAGCGCCGCCGCAGGCTCCCGAATCGGAAAACGGCAGCCTTGTGACCGGCGAAAGGCTCATTGACGAGCTTGTTGCCGTTTTTGCGGCGTCTGACAATATAGAGCTGTTTTTCTCGGGAATATCTGCTGAAGGAGTCGATAGGCTGTGCAGACCGTTTTCTTCACTTCCGGACAGTTCAAGCCTCAGCTGGCTCATGCCGATGTCAGGAAAAAAAGAGTCGGATGCTTTAGGCCTTTTCGCGTTTACCAATTCGCTGAAGCTGATGGGCATCAAGGACTGTACCGTAACGAAGGCGGAGACTGACCTTAATGCTCTTACCCAGTGTGTTCCCTTTCCCTTCTATGCTCTGGCAGGAACCGCGCTGATCCTTTTTGATGCCGATGTTGAAAAGGGACAGGTCTTCAATGATCCGGAGATCATCGAGCTTTACCGCAAAAGGTTTGAGGATCACTTCAAGGAACATGATCCGATGGCGTTCTCCTTTGAGAAAGCGGAGGATGTGCTGACTTATTGCAGCCGATATCTGCCCTTGCTGCTCGGAGAAAAGAACATCTGCTATATCGTAGCCAACGAGCCCTGCATAGTTTTCGATCTTTCCAAGAATGCTATAGAGGATCACACGATCGAGGCAGGCTCCGGACACAGCTTTGCGGATATGTACACGCAGTATCTCAGAAGTTTTATCAGATCCACTGAGGCTTTCTATGATATTTGTTCCGTAGGCGGAATAACAGATTTTCTTGATTCAGAGGAGTGGTATGAGCTGGGGAAGCACTTTTCCAAGAACATATTAAAGGAGCTGCGGATAAAGGCTCTGGAAGCCGCCGCCGCAAACGTTAATGATACCTCTCCCATGCGATCTCTCGGACTCAGGATACCGGACTTCAACCGGTATTCGTTTATCGGAACAGACATTATGAACGGAGGCTGCCTGATCCTTGTCTATGACTTTGAAGAAAAGCCTCTTGTTGTCGTCGCAAACGACAGGGCTCTGACCACGCCGCTGATCTCTCTTCTGACAGAGCTTAAAAAGATCGGTCTGATCGACGGCGAAGAAAAGACCAGAGCGTTCATTCAGACTGAGATCGAAAAAAGAAAAGGAACGGAGGAAGAATAATGTTCAGAAGATCAGCAGCGTTAGTTTTAACCGCAGTGATCGCGCTGGGTATGGCGGGATGCGGAGACAGCGGCTCTGAGGCCAGCACAGAACGATCCGCAATAAAAGGCACCGAACTAAGCAGACAGGAGCAGGCTGCTGATGCTGATAATAATTCATCGGATAAGAATACTGAGATACCCGTATTAGGTGGGTGGAGAGCCCTCGAATTAAAAAAAGGCAGCGACACTGAAACTGATAACAGCTTTGAATATGTTTTTTTATTCGGAGACGACGGACAGTATCGTATGACATACGAAAAAGCAAAGAAGTATGAGTTTAAAGATAACTGTCTCTATCTGTATCAGGACAAAGTTATTGATTATATGAAATATACGGTTCAGTCAAAGGAAAACGGATTTCTGATCAAACCAATTGCATTCAGCTATCAGAATGTGGAATACGATATTGAAGAATATAACAACAAATACAAACTTGATCCAAAGAGTGCGCCTGTGCATTTATATGATCCTTCATATATGCTTCTTCCATATGAGGGAAAGCATGGGAATGCAGAGGAGGAGTATAATCAAAGCCTAGAGATTTATGATTTGATGACTTTGAACCGCACAGCCAAATATGTTTTTAATTCTGTCAACGAGTATTTCTATGAGCACGGGACAGACAGAAGCACTTACAATAAATATGCCGGAGAGTATTCCAAAAATGGCGCAAGAAATGAACTGTCGGAGATTATAACTGCGGCTTTGTCAGAAACCGAAAGCATGGATGTTGAGTGTTGTCTCGTTGCAGTTCTTAACAAAGAGAATAATGAGTATAACTACTATATTCAGACAAAAGCCAAGGGACATAATCAGATCGGACAATACCCGGAGCCAAGGACGGCGAGTTTTGATAATCCGTCCCTATCTTCGGATATAGTCTACGGGACATATACTAAATTGCCTGAATAATATGAACGGAGGAATAAATATGTTCAAAAGATCAATAGCCATTTTATCAGCCGCAGTGATCGCGCTGGGTATGGCGGGCTGCGGAGAGAGCGATCAAACGAAAAGCTCATCTCGTACAGATACGGGGTCAACTGGTTTGACCACAGTTTCAAAATCAGCAGCAACGAGCAGCATAAAGAAAAACGATGAGCCTGAAGACGTGTTTATTACAGAGATCAACGAAAAGAAAGTAAATTTAAGGATCAAGTATCCCAGGGAAATCAAAACGACATACAATGATTCATATTCAGTTGTAGTTCTTGATTCCGTGACAGTCGAGATCAAAGATGAGAAAACGGCTGAAATAACCGTACATGGGAGAGTTACAGAAAACACCTATGACGGAAAAACTGCCTGCTATTTTGAATTTAACACCTATGCTGATGACGGAAGAAATATTTGGAGAGACATGGATGTGCTGAAACCTGTTGTTGCAGGAGAAGAAATAACTCATACTTTCAGATACAGCTGGATACCGTCAAAATACGGTAAAGGAAAATATCATATTACCATATCGGGAATGTCTGTTCCAGCGAATACAAGAACAGCGTTATAGTTCATTTACATAATAAAACTGTCAAATGGTGCTTTTATATTTATACTATCCGGGGGCCGGGATTTTGAGGCACCGCTTTGATCACGTCATTTACATATAAATGACTGCATTCTTCAGATCGGAGGAAAATCTATGTATAAAAGAATTACAGCTGTCATGTCTGCCGCAGTTCTCGCACTCGGAATGGCTGGATGCGGAGACAGCGACAGCACCAATGCTCCTGCCGTTTCGGGGACGGGAGAACCTGATGACAGCGCTTCACTGGTCAGACCAGTTGACACGGAGGACACGGAGGACGTACCCGGCTTTTCCGAAAAGCTGTCAGCATTTGAGGAACTGTATAATAAGTATTGGGAAGGTCATGAAAAGAATAACGGTTCCATAGGCGACGGGAGCAGTGATACCCATACAGAAGAAGAGAAGAAAGAGTTCAAACGCAAAAGGATAGAGCTGCTATCGCCTTATCCGGAGGAAAAGCTGAAAGCGGCTATTGAGGAACAGTGCAGGTGCATCCGGGATAATGATCCTGATAAATTCATGGACTGTCTCAACACGGATTGCCTGAAATACTATGAGTCATATTACAGTGATACCCGCCATACTTATAACAGCTTTATTGAGCAAAACAAAACAGAAAAGGCTGAAGAATACCTGAAAGCAGAATACACCGAGGATCTATTCCAAAATACTTCCAAAGAGCTTACAGCCTCCGATTGGCCGGAGAATATTAAGGTCTCGGAATATGAGATCACGGACTGCACAACGGGAATGAGGATGATCACCGAAAACAACGATCCAACGAAAGTGATCGGCAAGGAATATGTCATAGAAATTCATATTCGGTTCCGGCTTGCGGACAGTGATCTTTGCGGTGAGGCTCAGATCATTCAGACGGCCGAACACGGCGACCTGATCCTCGTTTATCATCAGATCAGTACAGTACAGCAGTATTCGCTCAAAAAAGTTAATTCGGCCGCTAAGCTTGCCTTCACGGTCTGCCAGAACCGTATGAGCGACAAAGAAGCAGACGGTATTGATCGGAAAAAGCAGATAAATGACGGAGATTATGCAAAGTCAGCATCCCCCGAAGGCTTGAATGTTATGAGTACAGAGGGCCTCGGTGAGGGAGACAAATATATAGCCGGAGTTCTTCTTGACAACGGAGACGAGAATTATACGGTATGCGTCAGATTTGCGGAAAACGGCAAGATTAGCTTTGCTCAGGCGATATCTTCGGATCATCCCGGACTTATCGGACAGTATCCCGAACCGACTGTTCCCGGGGACGAAGGAAAGATGACATTCGGTCAGTATAACGATCATAAAGGATACTGTATAAGGATATAGGTGCAGTGTCAACCTCTATGCAGGACGAGCCATCGCAGTTGAAGGCAGCGTATGTTGAAGTTATTGGTGATGTTCGCATCCTTGCAGAGCAGCGGAAAAAGGTTCCTCGCAAGAGAATTGTTACGGCGGAGTACTCAGCGGATAATGATTTTGATGTGTATCGGCTCTCGGCGCAACTGTCGATTATAAGCAAAAACAATATCGAATCTATCGGTGAACTGGAGGGGCGGATAAGTCGGCTGAAAGATGAATACGAAAAGCACAGGGTCGAGATAAACAATCTGATAGATGAACACAATCGGCTTGTGTCCTTGCTTGAACAGGTTCGGGAGTATCACGCCCTGCGGGATAAGGGTGATCTGTCCGAAACAGAAAAGGTCAGGTTAGCGATTTGTAAACAGGCGGTGGAGAGTGCTGCAATACTGTCCGCTGCCGATGCTGAACGTCTGCAGGAGCGTGTGGACACTCTCGGCAAGAAGATCACAACCCTCAAAGGAAATCTTGACAAGACTCGCCAGCAGTATGAGGTGTACTCCGATATTCGGGATACATATTATAAGATCTCAAAAGGCGATTACCTGTCAAATCTTGTGGAAGAAGAACGCAAGCGGCGGGAGCAGATCAAGAAGGAAAACAAGAGCAGATAATAAATTTCAAATCAGAAAGGAATGACCAAAGAATGGAGATCAAAACCAATTTTATCCTCATCGAAAAGATATATAAAAGAAACGGAGGATAAACTATTTGAGCAAAAGATTAGACATTTTTGAATATGCGGAGCAGCACAAGGACTGCCCCGAGCACACTAACGAATACGATATAAACGGCAATAAATACATCGTTCACAGCCACTTTGTCGGCACTAAGGATATCGACAAGGTGCTTATGGATATTGCCGAGAGACAGGCGCTCGATGAGGTGCTTTAAAATAATGATAATAATACTGATGATGATAAACAGTTCGCAGTAACAGCAGTAACAGAAAATTCAGGAATATCTGCGTGATTTATCGCTTTAAAGTCTTGCCATATCCGTTACTTTGTGCTATACTAATATTAAACGACATTGAAATTGCTGCTTTGCGAACTTCGCAAAAGCATATACCGAACTTTTACTCGTTCGCAAAGTGCAATTTCTAATGTCGTTTAATATAAATAGTATGGATATGGCTGCTTTTTAGAAAGGAGTAGAATTATGGCAAAGCAGACCATATACAATGCAGGGATATATGTCAGGCTCTCACAGGAGGATATGAGGGCGGGCGAGTCCCTTTCGATAGAAAATCAGAAGCTGATACTGACGAAGTACGTCAAGGAACAGGGTTGGAATCTGATCGACATTTATGTTGATGACGGTTACAGCGGCACCGACTTTGACAGACCGGGCGTACAAAGACTATTAGACGATGCGAAGGTCGGGAAGATCAATCTGATAATATGTAAGGACTTGAGCCGTTTCGGTAGGAATTACATAGAGGTAGGCAGATATGTTGATTATATATTCCCATCGTACAACATAAGGTTTATTGCACTTAACGATAATGTGGATACGGCTAATAAGGACAGCTCAGCGCTTGATATGATGCCTATTGTCAACCTTTTTAATGAATGGCACACATCATTGTCGAAAACCCGTTAAAGTAAAACATACGTAAATACGACGTTTTAAGTCCCCCCTGCAAAACAAAGGCAGCAGTATTCCATGAGAATGCTGCTGCCGGTTAATATAATAAGAATTCTTATGATTATTTACTCCAGACCATTGAAACTGCAGCCGATAACAAGATACTTTTTATAAGTATTATTCCAATCAGTAACCACAAGCTCAAAGAAGCCGAATACATTTTCCCAAGCTGCAGTCCGTTTATAAAATAAACTGTTCTTTCACTCATTATACTCGCCGAGATGATCTGCGGTGTTATACCTATAATAAATCCTGCCACAAAAGCAAAGGTCTCTTTTTTGCACAGCACTGCAATAAGGCTGAAAATGCAGGAATACATCACCCATATCAGTGCCTTTATAATCGAGTCTTTGAGATAATACACTATCAGTGGTGTGCTGCCAAAGCCGTCTGTAAGCAGTATATTTCCCACAGGCATATTACTGAAACCAAACCCATTCTGGTATGCAAACACGCCAAGGCTTAACGCACTCATCAGGCAGGAAAGCATAAATACCGTCACCAATACTGCCGTCAGCTTTGATAGTGCAAGCTGAGTTTTTCCACGCTTTGAGATGAGCAGCTGTGCGAAACTCCCCGACGAATACTCGGCATCAAAAGCAGGAACAGCAATACACAAAAGCGCTATCAGCATCACATAGTAAAAGCCGTTATCCTCGAAAAAGTCATTCCAGGCGGTATCACAAAAGATCTGCTTATCAAAATCAGTACAGCCGTCAAGTGCCTCGCATTTGTTGCAAAGATACCGCACTGTGCTTTCTTCTGCCTTGGCTTTGCCATGCTGCTCGGTGAATGTAGAGTATTCATCAAGTGTTATTTCCCCGCTTGCGTACCTTTGCTGCATTTCATCATAGGCGGCGATAAGCTCATCTATTTCGGAAAGGCGGCTGTTCAAAAACTCTGTCTTATCATCTGTAAGCTCGCCCTCAAGCTGTGTGGTGTATCTTTTGTAAACCTCATCAGAATATGGGTGCTCATGTACCTGCGGCAGAAAGCATAAGACTGCTCTTGCAGTGATTGCCAGCAGAATAACAAGTGGCAGTCGGTTTATTTTTACAAGCTTTCTAAATTCAGTCAGAAATATCCTAAGCATTATCTGTCACTTCACCGAAAGAGTTCATATACACATCTTCAAGCCCTGCATTTGCAGGGCTTGCTTTTTCATCGGGCTTTGTATTTGATACCGTATGCACGAAAACGCCGCCCTCACGCTTTATGATATTGGCGCAGCTATGTGTCTGCAGAAACTCATCCGCCTGCTGTTCGGTCATTGGGATATCCCATACCTTGCCCTCTATTTTCGCACAAAGCTCGTCGGTGCTGCCCTTGTCTATCAGCCGCCCTTCTTTGAGCAGCAGGCAGTCATCGCTGATGCTCTCTACATCTGAAACGATATGAGTTGCAAGAATGACTATCTTGCCAAAGCCCACCTGCGAGATGATATTGCGAAAGCGCATTCTCTCCTTCGGGTCAAGGCCTGCGGTAGGCTCGTCAAGGATAAGTATTTTCGGATCGTTCAGAAGCGCGAGCGCTATGCCCAGCCTACGCTTCATTCCTCCGCTGTAACCACCGACCTTGCGCTTTTTATCCTCCTGCAAATTAACAAGTGTCAGCAGCTCGTCTATGCGCTTTTTGCTGCCTTTCACATCACGCAAAGCAGCATAGTATTCAAGCGTTTCGACTGCCGAAAAGCTCTTGTAAAATCCCAGCTCCTGCGGCATAAAGCCGAGTATCTCACGAAAAGCCGCACCCATTTTGTCGGTGTCAGTTCCATCTATCATCACGCTGCCCGAGGTCTGTTTGAGCAGACCTGCAAGTATATCCATAAGCGTCGATTTGCCTGCACCGTTAGGACCGAACAGAGCATGAACGCCTTCGTTCAGCGTCACCGAAAAATCTGTAAGCGCCTGCTTTGACTTATAGCTTTTGCACACGTTTTTGAATTCAAGCTCCATTATGCCGCCCTCCTTATTCTTCCGCTTTGGATATATCCAAACACAGCGCAGGCTGCCGATATGATGACCGCCAAAGCAATACAGAAAGCTATCCTGCTGCAAGGAAAACCGAACAGCGAAAAGCAGTCAAAGCCTTTAAGGTATTCCCTTATGTTGAGCAAACTCTGCGGCAGGATAATGCGCAGATTATCATAAATGGGGATAAGTGCTGATTTGCTTTTTTCGCTTTTGTCGATAGTGACAAATAGCGCCATATTTGCTGCCAGCCCGCCTGCCGAAATGATGATAGTAGTAATGTTCACGATAAGCGGACGTTTTATCAGGATGGCTGCCAGCGCAGTTATCGAAATTACAGCCGTATAACTGATAAGCCTTACAAAGTATTTTATCACATATAATTCTGCTATGCTTATGGTGTATGGGCAGTATTCAAACTCCGCTATCTGCTGTATTGGCAGACTGAAATTCTTAGCACCGTAGGCATACATTCCAAAGCCTATCTCAAACACCGCCTGAACAAGCAGCACAACTGCCGCAATGCTGATGATTGCAAGATACTTTTTTAAAAATAAATTCTGCACCGTGCGTTTGCTTGTGTTTACAAGACAGTAAGCGGAGGTGGTGTATTCAAGTGTGAAAAGCCGCACTGTCATCATAACGCAGAAAGCAATCATTACATACTCCCACATTGAATAATTGAAAGACGAATAATAGCCCGAGCTGTTTATTCCGGTGTTCTCAAATTCAAGCTCTATCCTGCGGTTATACTGCGATATTGCTTTCTCGTTCGCTCTGATAAGATAGTTGTCGGGGCTTTCCTTTTGCTGCTCGGTAACGTTCTGATAGATCATTCCCTTTACAAGCTCTTTTCTGTCACTCTCAAAACCAGTCGTCACATATTGCAGCTTGTCGGCCGCAAACATTATACTGCCCACATCGTTTATAGCGTTGTCGCTGTAAATAGGCTGCATCTCGCCGTTTGAAAATATCTCGTTTATCTCCTCATAAAGCTCGCCGTAGGTCTTGTTATCTGCCTGCGCTTTTGTTATAATGTTTTCATAAGATTGAAAAGTTTTGCGGTTTTCCTTTATTCCGCCCCAGACCTCACGCACGGGAAGATATACCATATACACAATAGTGAGTGCAAGCATAATCAACATAATCTTTGAGGAGAAAAGCTTTTTGTATTCGTATTTCACTTAATGGCTCACCTCATTCTTTAACAACTCTGGTTTTGTTAGTGCTTGAACCATTATAGCCATATGATGTGTTGTTTTTTATATTATCTAAAGCATTCGGAATATAATAAGGTACGGCAACAGCTTGTAATATGTGCAATCCTTTTGATTTTAGAAAAGTTGAAGGGATAGCATATTCAAATGTCTTATCACAGGCTTTTAATTCACTTGTAAAAGGGGTGTGGACTATAATTGTTTTGTTTCCGTTAAAGACAGGTATTATTTCTCCGTCGCATATAGTTAACAAGCTATAATATATTCCCAATGGTTCTTGCTCATCATTGACCTGATCGCGGTTGAATTTAATGTACATATTATCATTTTCTTTTAGGATAAAGTCCTCATAAAACTGAAAGTGAGCCTCGGAATCATTTTCGAATGACGTTTTATCAAAATCAAAACAGCCTCTGCGGATAATTGCGGGTGTCATAAGATAATTATTCTCATCAATAGTGTCAGGAATAATGTCAAGCGAATTTGAACTTGTGTTTACAAACGTATATGTACAGATCCCGGTATACAAGCCGAGCTTAAGCTCCGGGATATGATCGGGCAATGCAGATATTACTACTGTTACAAATCTCATATCCTTGTTTCCGTTAAAGCTGATAATGTGAGAATAGCCCTCACTTTCATCATATTCGTTGGTTTCTTTGAATTCGCCCCCGTCAAGTGAAAACGGTAATAATTCATTATCGCATATAAGCCAAACTCTTACCGGAAGCTTATCTGATTGTATACTGCTGTCCGGTGACACTGTAGTTTCAAGTACAATACTAACTAAACCGTCATCTATTTCATATTTAAATCCCAACGGTTCACCTGTACTGTTATCAGCATTTAATTTACTTAAATTCATAGCAACAAAAAAATCAAATGATTCATTATTATCAGAAGCTGATGTCAATTTTTCCAAAACCTCGATCTCTGAGCTATTATCCGATGCGGCATTATCTGTGCATCCACATAGTAGTACACTTATTATCAGAAGCAGATATATCAGCGTTATTCTTTTATTCATCTTTCTAATCCTCAATATGAAAGTATTTCTTCCTTGCCGCCGCCTTCCGGCTGATACCAGATGCCAAGACTTGTAGCACTGACCTCATTTGTTTCCTTGTCTATCCTAAAAAGTGCATTGTAGCATTTATAGCCCGAGTTTTTGGTGTAGTCAAGCAGGTAGATAAACCTTGATGATGGGCAGGAGATAAGCTGCACTGTGCCGAAGTCCCTTGTGACATATTGCTCGTTATTTTCGTAGGTGAGTTCAAGGCTTATCTTTTTAACGTTTCCGCCCGATAAGTCACAGCTATACAAGCCGTCAGTCGTCAGATAGAAAATACTTTTATCGGTCACATACATTGAAAGCTCGGTATCGGAAACCAGCTTTTTCTCATTGCTCCCGTCAGGGTCACTTTTAAAAACAGAATTCTTTCCCTCGTCGGTTTTTATGTAGTAAAGGCTATCATTACAAGCCTGTATCCGCCATACCTTGTCGGCAAGCTTTTTGAGTTTACCGCTTTTCATATCATAGGAGATAAGTTCTAAATTCTCGTTTGTTATATAGAACATATCATCGCTTACATCGGCGTTCCATATAGGGCTTTCAGATATAACTACGGGCTCACAGGTCTGCTTCATTGTGGAGATATCGACGGTATAGAAATATGTCATTCCCGTTACATACATTGTATCACCACGGATAAAAAAGCCACAGCCTGTTTTAGCGTCTGGCTCAAGCTCGGCCTCCTTGTCGGTGTAAAATGTGTTTTCAAAGACTGTTTTTTCCTCTCCTGCCGTCTTGAAAAACAGCTTGCCGGGGGAAAAAAATTTTGTGTAATACATTCCGTCCTTCGTAAAGATCGGATTGTTTATCGGCATATATTCCTTGCAGGTATCAATTGCCGTGTCATCGTGAGGACACCCGGGTATATCGCAGAATGAACTTATTATGCCCGTGTTAAGGTCAACAAGCTTTTTTCTGTCCTGTTCAAAAACAGCAAACTGATTTGATGAAACAGAATATCCCGAGTGCAGAAATACCTTTGCCTTGTCATCAAGCAAAAGCTCCTCGGCAGACTGCTCGGATTCTGCCGAGCTATACTGCTGTTCCGCCCTGCTGACATCAACATATCCGCTGTCTGTTTTTTCCACGCAGGCGGTCAGCAAAGTAAGGCTTGTAAAAATAATGGGTATAAGCTTTTTCATTTTTAACCCTCCACGAATTGGTTTTCATATATACTGACGCAAAAGACATATGTTACACTACACAAAAAACATAAAAAAATTTGTAGTGTAATGACTTGATCTTACGTCAATAATAATAGGTGGTGAATATATGGAAGATATAGATATTATCACGCTTTTCTTTGAGCGTAATGAAAACGCTGTCAGGGAAACTCAAAACAAATACGGTGCTGTGTGCGAGCGCATAGCTTTTAATATACTTGAAAACAAAGAGGACTGTGAGGAGGCTGTAAATGACACTCTTATGCGTACATGGAACACTATCCCTCCGCAAAAGCCAAAGAGCCTCGGGGCATATCTTACTGTTATAGTGCGGAACATCTCGCTTGACATATACAGAAAACAGCTATCACATAAGCGGCAAAGCGAGCGAATGACGCAGACGCTTGACGAGATTGCCGAGCTGCTGCCCGATGATACGGATATTGAAAGCGAGCTTGACGGGCAGGCGATCACAGATGCGATAAATCGCTTTTTGCAAACCCAGCCAAAGGATAAGCGAATACTATTTGTAAGGCGGTACTATTATTTTGACAGCATAAAACAGCTCTCCGAGAGGTTTGACCAGACAGAGAGCTATATAACGGTAACGCTTATGAGAATGAGAAAAAAGCTGAAACAACAGCTTTCAAAGGAGGGGCTAATATGAAACGACAAAGAGAATTTGCAGTGCTTGATGCTATAGGGGGAATAGATAGTTCCCTTATTTGTGAGGCCGAAACCGATATCCTCCCAAAGCGAAGAATAAAGCTTAGCAAGTTTGCAGCTATAATAGCAGCGGCAGCTTTGATAACATCAGCACTTGGGATAGGGGCGGCGGCTGTTATAAATCACTTTATACCGCACAAGGAAAATGCTCTGCACGAATATAACGGGAATACCGAGCTTTTAGCCGAGCTTGAAAATCGCACAGGCGAGCCTATAGTCTGCGAAAACAGCCACTTGCGAATGACTGTTGATACTGTCATTTCGGACGAGATATACATTCGCTGTACCGCCACACTTGAAGGGCTTGATGATGAGGGTAAGCGCTTTATCTCGGATAATCTTATCTTACCCGAGGAGGTAGAAAAAATGACAGACTCCGAGATAGCCGATTACTTTGAAAAGGTGGACGGTGACTTTGACCAGTTTATCCCTTACATGATTGCTTTCTCACAGTCGGGGGAAAGGCTGACGGGGTTCAACTCTACCTCTGACAATATGTTTGGAAAGAAGGACGATGACGCAGAAGCAACATTTACCTTCGGGATCAACAAAAGCAATTTAGGAAATGATGATAAAGTAAGGATAGAATGCAATCAGCTCAAAACATATTTCAAGGAGCAAAATGCGGGGATATTTGAGGGCATGAGCTTTGAACTGCCTTTGAAATCGAATTTTGACACGCTTGTCTTACAGAGCGAGAATGGCGATGAGATCTATCTGTCCGAGGTCTGCCTGTATGAAAACCGAAAGGCAGAGGAAAGCGAGGGCTTTAACTTCTCTGTGTATTATACTGACGAGGAGAACAAGACGAATATTTTGACAGGTTTTACAGAGGATAGTCTTTATAGACTTGGAGAGGTGAAGTATGTAAAATTCAACGGAAAGAGATATGATCCGGAAGAGCTTATAAAGTCAAGCAGATAAATAAGTAAAAAATGGGTTCGGATAATCCGGACCCATTTTTTAGTAAGAATTATTACGGCAATCTGCCAAAATCCATATTCACAATTTTGTCTATATAAACAAATGTTCGATATCTCTATTGACATTCGACTTTGGCAGTGATATACTAAAATATACAATCAGAACGTACGTTTGATTTGTAAAACAAATCTATCAAGAAAGAAGGACTGATACCCGCAATATATCATTTCAATGTCAAAATGGTCACTCGCTCAAAAGGCTGCTGCGTAGCGAGTGCTGCATATATCGCAGGCGAGAAGATCAAAAATGAGCGTGACGGCAAGATCCACGATTACCGCAACAAGTACGAAGTAGTGTATAAGGAAATACTACTCCATGCGAATGCGCCGCCCGAATACCGTGACCGAGCCAAACTATGGAACGTTGCCGAAGCCGCTGAAAAGCGCAAGAACAGCCAAACGGCTCGGAGTATCAATGCTGCTTTGCCGAAGGAGCTGTCAAGAGCCGATCAGATTGATCTGGTCAGACGGTTCTGTGAGCAATGCTTTGTGTCGCAAGGTATGTGCTGCGATTTCGCTATCCATGATAAAGGCGACGGAAATCCTCACGTTCATATTCTGCTTGCTACCCGAAAAGTTGGCAAGTCGGGATTTACTCAAAAGGAACGTGTTTGGAATGACAAGAAGCTTTTAATGGAATGGCGTGAGCACTGGGCGGAATGGTGCAATCATAAGCTCTACTTCGTTTCGGACGCTCGTGTCGATCACCGCAGCTACAAGGAGCAAGGCATTGACAAGCTGCCGCAAATTCACTTGGGAGTTGAAGTTTGTGCAGTTGAGAGAAAGGGCTTCAAGACCGATAAAGGCAACCGCAACAGAAGGATACGGCAGCGCAATCTTGAAACAGAAATAGCTGAGCTTGAAAAGCAAATGCAGACGATTCGCTCGGAACACAAGCAGGATATGATCGACTATATCGAATCCAATATCGGCTGCAAGGTGTCTGACGCTTTCGTCATTCACGACAAGCAGGACACGCTGGTCAAGTATGAGCAATTCCTGCAAAGCCGAGGTGTACCTTGTGAGTTTATGTTCTACAATGAGGGCAAGTGCGAACTGTTCATACCGAAGGCTGAAAAGGATAGAGCGCTTGCTTTGCTGACACGCTACAAGAAAACACATTCCGAAAAGGGCTTTGAAACGGAAAAGGCTATAAACAACAAGACGAAGCGATGAACTGCAGCAACAGAGCCGTATGGCTCGCTTTGGGGAGTCCAGAGGGAACTCCCTCTGGCGCACTTACAAACCCTCCGTGGTTTGTATAAGTGCGCCCTCCGGGGGTAGATAGTTTTTGAGCGGATGCGTGAAGAATGAGAAAAACGTCCTCTAAACTCAAAACCTTCGCGTATGCGAATAGTTGCGTATGCAGCCGGCACAGATTACAGAAATGAAAGGAGAATGCCATTGAGCAACAAAAAGCTGACAACAGAAGAGAAGATCGAGAAGTCCAGGCAGTATGAAGAAGATATGAAACGGATCCGGAAGCGTCTTGCCGATATCAGAGAAAGCAAGAAAAAGCTCGACTCCGAGATTGCAGAGGAGTTGGAGAGAGCCGAGCTTGTGACAAATCAAGCAGTCGGTAAAATGTTCAGAGGAAAAATGAAAGAAAACTTGCCTCTGGAAAAGTACGGCGAGATCATTGATTTTATGTTTATGCACGAGGACTGTGTGGAGTTCATAGCCGAGGTAATCGACAAGTACAAGCAGGAGCAGGAAGCAGCGAATGAAAGGAGATAAAAAGACATTAGAAAACTTTAAATATCGTACAGATCCTATGTTTTTAAGGAATAAGTTTGATGGTGATAAAGAGTATGGAATTCCTATTATTCCAAAAACAGAACTAAGTGAAGATGATATTAATGATTTGAGACTATTTCCTTTTAATGCTATAAAAGCAGATAACGGAAAGCACTCAGCAAGGATAATACACTTCTTTTTATATGACTATAATTTTGAAAAGATTTGGATCGATCCGGATAAATATGTGGATTTGCTATCCAAATATAAAGGTGTATTAACACCTGATTTCAGTATGTATCTTGAAATGCCTTATGCATTACAGATTTATAATACTTTCAGGAATCGATGGTGTGGTGCATATCTTGCTGATAAAGGGATAAAAGTAATTCCAACTGTAAGCTGGTCAGATGAAAAGTCGTTTGGATTCTGCTTTAAGGGCATAGAAAAAGGCTCGATTGTTGCTGTATCGATATATATGTTCCATGAGCATAATAATCATGCAGAACAAAAAGAATTATTCATGAAAGGTTATAATAAAATGCTTGAAACCGTAGAGCCAAGCAAGATAATATGTTATAGTGAACCTTTTGATGAGATGACCGGAGAAATTATCTATATTGACTATGATTTAAGCTCATGGCAGCATTATGGTGATGATGTTGGAAAATCATTTGTTATCAATAAAACTATCATGAACACATCGGATAAAAAGATTGATACATTAATCACCAAAAAAGTATATATAACTAAAGGCGGAGGAAGTGCTTATGGCGGAGATTGGATACCTAAAAAAGAATCAGATAAAAGATTTTTAGGTGATCCTAATTCACAAAGAAATAATCGGGTAGATACCAAAAAGGGAGGATATAAAACGAAAGATAGTTATGGAAAGGATGGAAAAGCGACAAAAGAACGTCATTACACAGATCACGGAAGACCGGATAAACACTCAGATCCTCATGATCACGAGATAAACTGGGATAATGGACGTCCGGAACTTGGACCACCTATTAATTATCCTGATGGGAATATCCCAGAGTTTAAAGATTTCCTAAGAAAAGGAGAAAAAGCAATGAAGAATTATTATAATCCTGAAGATAATAAATTCGAAACACTTGGTGAATTCAAATTATATCTTTCAAGTGGCGCTAATGTTGGCTTCGAATACGAAGGAACAGAGTATGGTATTGAAGGACACAACGAAAAATATGATATTTGGATCTATAATAGTGGAGACATTGCCAATGACTTGACATTAAAAGAAGTATTGGACTTTGAGATTGGGAAAGAAAAAATCAGAGATATAATATTGCAAGCTGAGATCACGGAACGCATACTATAATAAATATACAGTAAAGGATAAGGTGATACCCATGCTTTATTGACCGCTGTCGGTGAGAGCAGTTCGTCCTATGCTTTTGCTGGCAGCGTTTCGGACACTTTTACGGGGACTTGCCACCCCCGAACGTTACTTGTAAAATCTTCAAATGATCTGCCGTTACTCCTTACGGCAGACAAATTGATCCACTTTAGTATTTATCATCTCCTTTCGTGCGAAAGGAGAAAATATTGAGCAAGATTTTAGAAAATGAAACAGAACAGAAAAAAGACAACAAGAAACTTGAAATCTCCGAGAAAGACCGCAGAGCGTTTCTTACCGCTTTGAAGATCGGTTACTACAAGGAATTTCATAAGCAGGGTATTTTGAGCGATGATGAGTTGGAATATCTGATAAATCTGCAAGCTGAATATTCTGCATAAGGTAAAACCCCTGCATATTTTTATTGCTCCGCTTGACTGCCGACGCAGCAAATGGTATAATAAATATGCAGGGGGATTTTATCCCCATTACCGGGGGAAGGAGGTACAATGTATAGCAAGATCAAAGTTGCGGCTTACTGCCGTGTCAGTACAGATTTTAGTGACCAATTAAATTCACTCGCAACTCAGAGAAATTATTTCAATGAGTATATCAACAACCATGATGAATGGGAGCTTGTGGAGATCTACTACGACGAGGGTATCACGGGAACTTCCACGAAGCACAGTGAGGGCTTTAACCGCATGATAGCCGACTGCGAGGCCGGCAAGATTCAGCTTATCCTCACCAAAGAGGTCAGCCGCTTTGCAAGGAACACTATCGACACTCTGACCTACACCCGCAAGCTGTCTGACTTGGGTATCGGCGTGATATTCATGAACGATGGCATTGATACAAGAGATAAGGACGGGGAACTTCGACTGTCAATTATGGCTTCGATAGCCCAGGAAGAAAGCCGTAAGATCTCCGAACGAGTCAAGTGGGGCATGAAGCGCAGAATGGAAAACGGTGTTGTTCTCGGCTGCGGACGCATTTACGGTTTTATCGTCAAAGACGGCAAGCTCGAAATCGCCCCTGAAGAAGCCGAGATCGTCAAGGAGATATTTCATCAGTATCTCTACGATGGCAAAGGCTCTACAAGGATAGCTAAGGACTTGACCGAGAGGGGTATTCCCACGCTGAATAACAGAATATGGAGCCCACAGCACGTTCTGAAAATTCTCGCAAATGATAAGTATGTCGGTGACTTGACACAATGGAAATTCTACAAACCGAACGTACTTGCCGAAAGGCGCATACCTAACAAGGGCGACTGCCCCGACTCACCGCTGATCACTGTTAAGGATCATCATGAGGCGATAATATCCCGTGAGGTCTGGGACGCTGTTCAGGAAGAAATGGAACGCAGAGGTCGATTGTCAAGAGAGGGGAAGAAGCATTCACGTTCCTATTGGTTCAGCGGAAAATGCAAGTGTGGCAAATGCGGATACAACTTTATCATAAGCGGCTCGACTAAAAATCCGCACAGAACACTAGGCTGCCGAAATCGTCAGCTCTATGGAAAAGAAAAGCGAACTGCGATGAACGGTGAAATTATCGGCTGTAACAACAGAACGGTTGACGAGCGCATATTGGCAACGGTCATGAAGTACCTTATGCAGTACGTTTATGAGTTCAAGGCTGACCTTGAAAATGAAATGATGAAAGAGATTGGCACAATGCACGATAATATCGCACCCGCAGACACAAGCTCCATCAAGGCTGAGATCGACAAGCTGAAGGAGAAGCGTTTGAAGGCAGTTGACCTTATGCTTGAAAATCTTATCAGCAAGGAAGCACTAAAAGAGCAAACCGACTTTTATGACAGCGAGATCACAAGGCTCACAGAAAAGATGTCAGCTTCGCAGGACATTGCGGACAAGCGCAAGCGGCAAGCCGAGACCGTTCACAAGGCTATCGAGCGAATCCGCAAGCTGTCGGAAGATGACACCGAGAACACCGAGCTTTACCGGGAAATGGTGCGAGAGATAATCTTCCCCGAATACAACATAATGGATATTTATCTAAGCGGCATTCCGCTGGGGTTTCATATTTGCTATTCTGTAAAGAGGGCGAATATGATACACCTTTATGAGATCAGCGTAGATAGCTGTGAGATTATTGGTTCTTAAATGGGTTTTCGGCAATGATAGGCACGCAGCTTCTACCAGCAAAAAAATAAAGGCTGTCATTGAAGCAAATGCTAAGGCGGGGAAATACAGAGCCCGCTGCGCTCCGTATGGTTATGTCAAAAGCAATACCGAGAATAGGCTGCCGGTTCCCGATGAGCCAGCGGCAAGCATTGTAAGACGTATCTTTGAGCTTCGGGCAAAAGGTGTAAGCCCTCGTCATATCTGCGATATGTTTAACGAGGAGAAGATACCCACGCCGTCCGATTATGCAGCGATAAAGCATGGAGTTACTACAAACCGCAGCGTAAATCACCTTTGGTATCCAGAGGGCATAAGGCGTATCACAAGCAATCCCACTTATCTCGGACATTTGGTACAGCTAAGAACGACTACGGTCAGCTACAAAAATCACAAGGTCGTGAAAAATAGCGAGGAGGAAATGGTGATCATCAAAAACACCCATGAGCCTCTTGTTTCACAAGAACTTTGGGATAAAGTCAAGGAAATGGAAGCATCAGTCAGCCAGGGCAAGCGTGACAAGCATGGTGAGATCATGCCGCTTTCAGGGCTGATGTACTGTGCAGACTGCGGTGATAAAATGCGGCTCGGCTGGAACAACACAACGGCAGGCAGCAAGAAAAAGC
>Ga0310691_10000238_pt1 | contig 112506 bp, 156 predicted proteins | sample 176DNAGHGlowgp2_FD_203887 | JGI IMG/M metagenome (GOLD analysis project Ga0310691, IMG submission 203887) | Sheep rumen microbial communities from Palmerston North, Manawatu-Wanganui, New Zealand - 1766 DNA GHGlow gp2 (v2) (version 2) | ecosystem: Host-associated > Mammals > Digestive system... | reverse complement strand
CTACCTTGAATGTACCGTCTGCAATTGACGGATCTGCAATATCTGAAGCTGATACATCTGTAACACCAGTGTTTGTAATTTCTCCAGCATTGCTAATATTAATACCAGTACCGGAAGAATACTCAGTGTTAGGCGGAGTTGCCCATGTTCCGTCTGCCTTTAAGAATCTTGTTTCTGTTCCTGAAGTTGTACTTGGAGCTGGAACTAAACCCTTCTTAGGATTAACGCCTACTGTCCCTGTACCCTGAAATGTTGCACTTGCTACTGTTGATGCAAGAACGTGTGTAGCATCCGGGTTAACAGGGAAGTCGCTATCAATATTGTCTGTAGGAATACGATTATCAGCCTTGTATTCTATCTTTGCTACTGCATCATTAACACTGTCTGTTGCAGCTACATCTTCTTCAGCACCGCTTGATATTGGTGCGTATCCAGTAAGATCAACATCATCGCCATCGAGCGTATAAGAATCATTAGTGCTGTCATAAGACACACCATTGATTGTGAGTGTATTATCAAGCTTATCGTCAAGCTTTCCCTTTACAAGTTTAGATGACGGTACATGATCGTTATCATCTGTAAAAGCTGTAGTATCAAGGTCGGCTTCTAACTTCTTTTCGAGTTCATCATATACTGCCTTTGTAGTCGGGACATTAGTTGATGTTGCCTTGGTATCATTAATTACATCATCAACGTCCTTGAAAGCTGCATTATTAATACCTTTAACCTTGACATAATGAACTCTGTCTGCGCTGTTTTCTGCGCCCGGATTAGCTACCTTGATAGTACCATCTTCAGCGAGCGTATCATTATCGCCCGGAGTTGTAACAGCAGTAACACCAGTGTTGATTATGGTAATAGGATCTGTCCCGGTAAAGCGAATACCAGTACCGGCATCAATACCAACATCAACACCGCCACCTCCGCCACCAGCTCCGGCAGCCATACCTCTTGCTATTGGATCTATAGCCATATTATCACCCCTTATCCCATGAGAACTGCGGTTATACTATCAAGACCGTCTGCCTCGACCGTAACCTGTGAATAGCCTGATACATCAGCAGAGTAAACCGCTGTGTCTGTAATCTCGGACTTCTTGCTAAAATCAGAAACCTTGATTGTGCAGATAGTATCAAATGATGCTGTTGTACTAAGTCTGCCCTTCAGTGTGTACGAACCCGAACCAACGCCCTGAATCTTACACTGTTCTGCACCGACTACATCAACAACCTTTGCTGTTGTGCCATCGTATATCTCATCATTCCAAATAATTCTTGTCATGTTCTTTCTCAGTCCTTTCATAACAAATGTTTCTTCATCCATAAAATCACCATTATGAGAATATTTGTGGGAACACCACTTTCAGTAAATACATCAGGATTCCACCGCCAATAGCAGACACTACAGCAATTACTGCCTTATCAAACATCTTAGCCTTGGATTGTGTAGGCAGACTTTTTAATGCCGCCACTTCATCCTTAAACTCATCCTGATCTTTCTTTATGTCAACGACTGTTTGTTTTACGTCCTTTAAATTTTCAGCAAGAGTTTTAATTGATATTGACAGTTCTGTGAGCAAACTTGTCTTAGCATACAGATCCTTAATGTCAATCTTAATCTCTTTTATATCTTCATCATGTTTCTCGACCTTTGAGCCGATTTCATAAATCCTTGTTTCATCCACAACTAATCACCATCCTGAGTAGTTTCAGAATTTTCTTCCGGTTCTACTGTCTTACCTTTAAAGGATTTTAAATCATGCATAATCCCATCTGCAATAATAGCTTCCTGTGTGAATGAATTGTTCTTCCAAAAACCGACAAGTGATGTAGCGATTGTGATTACAAGTGTCACAAGTTCACTAATCTGATCATCGGTAATAGGAATAATTCTCTTGCCCATTGTTTCAAGAGTAAGATTTACAAGTGCAAGAATTAAACATAATGCTCTTATAATTGTGCCAGCAGTAATCTTTTCTTTGTTCATAAAATCACCTCTCAATGTTTTGATACGATAACTCTTTGTTTATATTCATCAAGTAATACCTTTGCATAGTATTCATGCACTTCAGTTTCAGTTGGAGTCTTTTCTTCAGCTTCTCCAAAGATAACTCCATAGACCTTACTAAAGCCTTCGTTCTGCAAAGTAATATATTTATACCCTGATATGTCTGCGTAGTAAACATCATCGGTCAGCAACTTCTTTCTTTTTGCTAAGTCATTGCAGCGTATCAGTCCTATGTTTACCGGGGAAGTATTATCAGATAGTATTCCTTTTAAGGTTGCCGTTCCGTTTCCCGTTCCCTGAAGTTTGATTGCCGTCCCGTTTTCGACAGCGATGTATGGTGATTTCTTTCCGTCATAAAGCCAGCCACGCCAAATTATTTTAATCATGTATTATCACCCCGATTGTGGATCTGCCGGGCTATCATCACCTCTTAGGATTTTGCCTACGGGGATAGTCTGTTTGTAAATCGGGATGATGACTTTAGAGTGTTTGCCTTTGTAATTCTTAACCCATCGTGGTGGTTTTGGCATTGGTGGAAAAGTAAGTCTAAATGGATCATCACCGTCAATAATCCTCCAAAAAGAATCAGGAACGTCATTAACCGTATACATCTGAGGATAACCGGACGGTCTGAATGGTATTGCTCCATCTATTATCTGCCAAAACAATACCGGAGTTTCGTCAATAGTGTATGATTCTGAAAATGCATTATCAATAAACTCGTTTTCATAAGGCAAATCACCGTCAACTATATACCATGCCATAGCTAACCACCTACCACATTCGTAACCTCAAATCCTTTTGCTCTTAATGCAGCACCATTTATAATTTCCTGAGAAGTTACTTTTGTTAATCCGCATACATTAAACCCGGACGGTATTTTATCCTCATTAACTATGCCATTTGAATTTTGGTCATAACACAGTCTGTATGAAGTAGATATGTCAAGGTCAAGGTCAACAACACAGTTCATTAATTTACCGCCTAAAACACCATTATATTTAGCACCGCCAATACAAGAACCTCTAAATCTGCATCGTTCTGTAGTACCATTACCTTTATCAAAACAAATTGTGCCAAGATTTACGTCAACTAAGAAATCAGAATCAACGATGAATCCGCCTACGTCCGAACCACGATGCCAAAGTAATCCATTATCCTGATGATCACTTGTCCAGCTACCTTCGATATATATCGAACTATTTTTAATAGCTGCGTCTATTGCAACATTAGCATCCATCAGTCCGGTTTCCAAAGACATTGATATGCTTACATTATCTAAGATACTCTGTTTATACACACCAGTCGTATAAGCAAATAATCCTCTTGACCGACCAGCAAACACATTTAGTATCTTGCCATTCTTTATAGTTGATTCGTAACCATTTCCACCATGTACACCAAACATTGCATTGTTTTCACGGAGTTTAAAAGTTTTTATAGCATAACCGCCCAAGTCTAAGGTGAAACCGATATTATAATTACCCGGAAAGTTTAACTGTTGCCATTCAAATGTAGATCCGTAAGTGTTACAATCTATATCATTATCAAGTAACATATATACATGAGCAGATGAAAGATAGTTAGTCATAACATAAGCTATTTCATCATAACTATGCACTACGTATGGATTTGATTCTGTGCCCCCACCTGTTACTGCCATTCCTCATCACACTCCTTCCTATAGTTCTATATCATCAATAACAATCTTCTGATTATACCCGGACAAAATAACTGTTTGATGGTAGTCTGATAATAGCACAATTTCACGTTCGCCTTCATAAAGTTTCTCCATGACCGGAGCTTTTGGCATTTTAGGGAACACAATCTTGTAAGGCAGTCCGTCCGGTTCTTTAACCCATAATGCCATTGGTGCTTCATCAATAGGATACCGAGTAGCAAATGAAGTCTTATAAGGTAAGTCATCTGAGATTTTCCACATTGCTTCCGGTGCATCGTCAATCGCATACCGAGTAGGGAACATCACCTTGTAAGGAAGTTCATTTACTACCTTGTGCCATATCCAGTCCGGGTAGTCATCAAAAGAAGTAGGACGAGTAGGGAAGTCATCTTTAAATGGTAAGTTGCCGTTGATAATTTTCCAATCAGCCATTATGATCAACTCCCTACGACTTCAACTACCGTAAAGCCTTGATCGTTTAAGTATGTTCCGTTTCTGATGTGTTCATGATCCATGTAGTTCCAAACAGATGGGAAATGATAGCTGTCCGGTAATCCATGCGAATTACAAAATACATTAGTATTATATGTTGCTGAATTACGCACCGTATAAAATGCAATTTCAGACCCACCCCAATAAGCCACAACACCGGAAGCATCCATATCAAAAACACTGTTTGTCACTTCACATTGGTCACCGCTAAATCCATCTCCATAATTATATGCAAGAATAACAAAAACATGTCCTCCGACATCGTAGACTTGTCCGGCTATTTTACCTTGGAAACGACAATCTACTATTTTACAACCCGATATAATAAGCTGTTGATTCATATTAGCCACGTGCAATTCTACATCTGTATCAGACATAGACGTGTATCGTATTAACTTCGTATATAGTGTAGAAGCCACAAGATATAATGCACAATTATCTATATAGCAAGGTTTACCTGTAGCAATTCCCGATATAGGTATTTCCGTAGTCCCTGCTACATTCATACTAACTGACACATCACGCAAAGTAACCTCGCCATAGATTAACTTGCTACTTGCAGATGCCATAAATACATTTCTTATTGATCCATTTGATACTTCAATTTTTGCAGCGTGCCACCTTGGCATTGTATCATTGAAACCCACCGCATAAAACATGGTACAATCACTATCTATTAAAAAGTTTTTGATTGTACAACCATTAAGATTGATATATGTTGTAACATCTGCCTTGCCAACAAATTGTCCCCACTTAAATTCCGAGCCGTATGTATTACAGTCGATAGTTTGATTAGGGTGTTCATCGTCAAAGAACTGTATATACACACTTGAATCTTCAACTGCGACATGATTTGAAAGCGACATAAATTCAGTATAGTTATGCACTATAAACGGATCTGCCTGTGTGCCTGTTCCTGTTACTGCCATTACCCAACACCTACCCCATCTGTATCCTTCACAACATTGAACACTCCTCTTGCCTTCTTGAAGTAGTTAGTTCCGTCACTAAGAACAATCTTTGCTGTGTATGTGCCCGGTTCTAAATCTGCCGTGGTTTCAGAATCAAGTGTTACGCTAAATACGTTCGTTGTGTCCTGTTTCAGAATCATGCTCTCTGATAGAATATTAGAATCCTCAAACCCGTACTGACTGAGAACATAGTAGGCGGTATATGTTGAATAGTCCGGGACGCTGCCATCTTTAAGGACAAATTCGTATTCCATCGCTACTGTATCGCCAGCCGGGATAGTAATTGGTTCTAACTGAAATAAGGTCATGAGTCATCAACCTCACTTTCTTCTTTATCTTTTGATTCAATCTCGTTCCGGACAGCATTGAGAGCTTTGAGAACTTCGGCAAGTTTAAAGCACTGTTTGCCTTTTATCTCCATATCCATTAAAGCTACTCCTACGTTATCCAAAGTCTGAACCATATCTTTATATGTCATTATGAAATCGTCCTTTCATTTATATTAATAATCCGTCCTTGAAGTGTAATGTTACACCATCAATTGTTATGTCAGTTGTTTGTCCGTGCCAATAATTATTGCCTTGCTTTACAGCAGTTCCGCCTGTGATCCAAAGTCTACCGCCAATAGTTGCATCAATACGCTCATCTGTAGCAAAGTAGTCCGACACAACAACCCTGTTTATTTTCTGATTTACTCGCAGCCATTCAGCTATAAGCGTATGGTTAAAAGTAGATGTGCCGTTTTGATCTGTAGTTGTTATACTTGCCGCAGATAATTTACCGCTACACAGAACCCCACCAGCATCAGTGTTTAAATGGATGTTACCCGCAGTTTCAAGAAAGATTGAATACTGATTCTGAATCTGCGCTGAAATATCTTCCTGTTTGCCGTACATTGTTGCACGGTTGTAAGGATTTGTAGCAGAGCCTACGTAGAATTTGCCGCCAAAAAGAAGGTCTGTGGTTTGGATTTTGCCGGCTTGAAGATTATCTGCAGTGATCATAACAGCGAATAGTTCTTCACAGTAAATCTTATTAGCATACAGCTCATCCCACTGAGCTGCGTTACGTCTGTCGGTACCAACACTGCCTGCCGTAAGCCATGATCCAGCCATACCCGGAATACCTCCAGTTACAGTAAAGACATTGCCGTAACTACCTCCGCCATAATTCCACTGAAGATTATTTGCGTAGATATTACCGTCGAAATATGCAGCTGAGTTATTATATCTCAGCAATGAAAGCTTTCCGGTGCCATCAGATTTAATATAATCTCCAGTAGGAGAGTAGAGGCCGTCACTTCTGATTTCCCATCCGCCTATATCGCCGGATTCGACCTTGATTGATCGCGCAATAATATTACCGCTATTATCTTCTGATAGCACATCGTCCCAGATGCTTGGATTAGTTGCGTTCTTTTTCTGAATTTTAAATCCGTCAGTAGGATTAATTGAGATTCTTGAACTGTTGTTATATACAGTAAACGGCGCGTTCTCAAGACTCGCACCGGCTGAATCAATTCTGAATGTTGAGTTAGCATCACGAATAACGAGCTGACTACCAGCGATAAGTTCACCGACAATAGCTTCACCTACTACGCCGTAATATTCATCCTGACCGATAGTCACCCTACCAATAGCCATCTTACAATGTTGCCAGTTATCATCCGTAAAGGCGAGTACATTATTTGTCATTGCGACCTGATGCGGATCATAATCATCTTCTTCTTCATCCCACTTTTTACCGCGAAGGCCGTATGACCCAAGTTTGAACTCTTGATTATTTGCATTAATGATTTCCTGATTTGCAAGATTCAAGGCATTATTTATATATTCAGTTACTGTTCCATAAAAGCCGTTCTTGTTTGGTTCATCCCACAAAGGAGCTGCTGTAGATGTTTTTCTTGAAGCTTTGATAGCCTGATTAAATCCACTTGAAAATCTGTAAATATTATCTGCCAGAACAAAACTATCAGATAGTACCATCGTCGTATTCTGAGGTTCGTCGTAATCAATTACCACCTGAAGTATTTTGGGTTCAACCCACAACCCACTTTCCAGTTCAAGATTTGCTATGCCGCCAAGTTTGATATTGTCTGCGAATTTCTTATATTCTTTATTGAACATGAATGGCTCAATAGTACAAGTATATTCGTATTGCGGAGATGAGAGCTTTTTGAATTGTTTGAGACCAAATTCATACAGACTTTGTGCGGTTTTAAGCTTATCTTCTTCAGGCATATCCTGTGTAAAGATAAAGTTTGCATTTTCATAAACGGACCCATTGATATAATACTGAAGTTGCTCCAATTGAGTTGTTGTGAAGTTGTTCTCAAATGACAAGGACTGCACTATAGTTTCAATATGATGTTTGTATGCTACTTTTTCTTCTTCTGCAAAATCATAATTGATCTGCATACCCTTAACCGCACTCTCTTTAGCTACAATCTGTGGGTATATATCTTGCAATCCCTGTTCATTATTAGCGGCAATATCGACTGATTGTACATCGAGTAAAGCTTGAAGCTCAGACTTAAGAACTCTAAGTTCTCCATCACATGTTGTTGATTCTATACACGCCTCTCTATAATTAGAAACCGCTTCTTCGTAATCAGCCTTCTGTGATTCTATCTTTTCCTGCCACTCAACAATCGCATCCTGTAAATCTTGAGGCATACCCCATTCTTCATTATTCATGTAGTATGAAAAATCATAAAGTACATCATTACCAATAGGATTAACCATACTGATACCGACACCTTCAGCGCCTTTAACAGTAAGAGCGGTAATGATTTCTTCAGAGCTTGAAGATATTTTTCTTTCCCGGATGACGTTCCTGAATGAAAGGTTAATGCCGGTATTAACCGGGTCATAAACTTCTTCATCCGCGTCATAGCAGTAGATCCATTTGTTTGTTGTATCAAATTCAAAATAACACTTAAATGTTTCTGCCACTGTATCCATCAGAAATCCATAAACCTGTTCTTTGTCAATATCCATCGTTCTATATGAGTTTAAAAGAGTAGCATCGACATGTTTAATCGTCCAGCCTGTTTGCTGTTGTATTATATAAAGCAGGGTAGGGTACTGTGCCATTGTTCCATCAGGTTGTCTTACTATAGAGCCGTGAGCCGGATCAATCGCATCCCAGAGTTTAAACACAGTATTCTCTGTATATGAAATTGTTACACGGTTCATGGTAACCTCATAACTTTGAGCTTCTACTTCTGCGTACTTTGTCTGTCCGTCATTGTTTTCTGAAACATCAGTAATAATAAATCTTCCGAAACCATCGCCTTCCAGAACCATGTCCTTTCGTAAACAATTAAAATGATTACTATCCTTATTACATTTAAAAGTCAGTTCTGATACATTACAAAACGCCGGTTTGATTACAATGTTATATGCGTTCAGATATCCGATCATTTGAAGGTCGAGTCTGCATATCGCTATCTTCGGAGGTTTTGCTAAATCCAGAGAATTGAATTTAAATTCCATTAGCAGCCCACCTCTCTCACCATCTTATAGTTAATCGTTAATGTACATTGTCCAGTAATAGAAATTGTATTTCTACCCCATACAAAATTAGGGAAAGTTTTATTAAACCGGTTCTCGACATACAGGTTATCGCCCTCGCTTGAAGTAGCGATAAGTGTGCTAGAATCAATTGTAATTCTACTTCCGGCTGTCAAAGACTGAAGGACAATACTTTCACCATTAACGTTAATGGTCGCTCCAGTTCCACCGAGATCAATTATGTACTTCGGCTGCACTTCATATATTCCGTCCTGAAGTATCTGAAGATTAAATGTGAGCGAACCGCTTGATGTTTTCTTTATTGTCTTTTCTTCGTAGGCACCTACAGTATCGCATACTACAGTTACCTTGAATCCGCATACGTCACCCCCGGCCTCAAAGTATTCGATATCTTTGAAAACCGCCATGAAGTATAAATCCCTTAGGTCGTCAGACAGTATCTGAAACTTTTTAAAGTCAGTAGTATCAAAAAGCCAGTGTGCTATATTCGATATTCTGTTTCTTTCCAGAACAGGGCCACCGTCTGCGTATAGATCATTATCATCGCTATAAATCATAATCTGCATAGGAAAGCTAAGTGGTTCGGGAGTTGTTACTCCGGCTATACGCCACTTACCTGATTGATTTGTTTTAAACATATTGAACTCTTTATCTGGTACGCTCTTAACAAATTCAAATGTGTTGTTTTCAGTGGACAGTATCTTTACATTTTCGGATATACTTGATTTGCCGTTATATATAAAATCATATCCGTTGAACATTGTAATCACCGCCTTTTATTAAAATAGGGGAGAGTGTGGAACTCTCCCCGAAAATTATTAAATATTTATTCCGGTATATAAACGTCTCTGATTATTAATAACCTTAAAGACGTTATCTACTATTTCTTTCTGAGCCTGCTTGATCTTTGTCACAGTAGTCTCGGTTGCGTCGCCAGCAATATTAATATCACCGATAGAAACTACCGGTGCATTATTATTGTTGATTGAGTTTGATGTTATCATCTTCGGAAGTGTATCGCCGATAAACTTGTTTGCCTGATCAGGAGTTACTACAACTTCTCCAGTCATAAGCTTAGCAAGGATTTCTGATCCGTCAAGCTTACCGTTATTCTTTACGAGTCCACCGTCGTGGTACTTCGTATTAACAAGTGATTTAAGCTTGTCTGACATCGGCCAGTAAGCATGGCTGCTGCTACTACTACTGCTATTGCCCATGTACGAGTTGGTATAACCTGTATCGTAGTAACGTGGGTCTTTAGCTTGTGCAGACCATGAAGTGTTTTCCAGATTAACATTCTGAAGCTCTCCCATCTTTTTGATGGCTTCTTCAGTTACTTTGACAACGCCTTCCATACCGTCGGTGAAGCCGTCGGTAAATGACTGTGCTGCATTCTTGGTATTGTTAATCTGATTCTCCAGAGCTTCCATTTCGGCATCCATCTGAGCGATGCGTCCGGCGAGATATGCCAATGTGTAATCCACATCTATCGCGCCGTTGCCGTATTTCATAAGAGCTTCGTATGCTGAGTTCCAGAGATTTTGGAATTCCCACTGTGCCATATCAGTATAGTTCTGAGTATAGTTCAGCAGGTTATCGTAAAATTCCTGGCTTTTGCTGTTGATTAAATCAATAGCCTCGGCTCTGATCCAGCCCTCGTGAGCAAGGTAATCTTCAATCGCCTTGGTCTGCGTGTTGATATTTTCTTCGAACGCCTTCTCCTCACGGTCGAGGGCATCCTTGCGTAAATCAACTTCATGGTCGTATAAGAAGTCTGTTCTCTTTTCGGACTGCTCGTTAAACTTCTGCTGAAGTTCAGCTTTGCGTTTCATGTCTTCGAGAGAGTAATCGGCTCCCTCTACTGATAATGCATCAAGTTCCTGCTGTATTGCAAGGAGGTCACGGTTTTGCTCTTTGAGATTCTTCTCAAATTCGTATTGATCTTTTTCTAAATCGATTAATTCCTTGCGTTTTTCTATAAGCTTTTTGAAATTGTCAAGCTGTTCTTTAAGGGCCTCTTTTTCGAGATTCTTTTGTTTCTTAATCATATCCATTGTCAGCTTGATTAAATCTTCTATAGCTTTCTGAGCATCTTTATACTCATCAGCTAAATCTTTCAGCTTATTTTTCTGGTCACTTAAAGCCTTGCTGACATCCTTGCTTTTATCTTCGACATCATCAAATACTTTACCAAGAACAGTATACTGCATCTTAGATTTCTTTAACGATTCATTGAGCTTATCAAGTTCTTCCGCAGTACCGACCCAGCCTGCGAGAGCCTTCCTTCTTGCTTCCAGAGACTTCTGTGTGTTTTCCAGACCGGTAGCGAACGGTGTTGCGCTATTAATACTGTTAAGCTTTGCAACCGCTGCATCGATCTTTGCAAGTTCTACCTTTGCTTCAGCAAGCGACTTAACTCCTTTTACCTCGGCAGTATATGCGTCAATTCGTTTCTGAACTGATTCAATTGCACTTTCTGTTTCAGCAATCTGAGCGGCAAGCGCATCTTTCTGTTCAGCGAGTTTTGCCTGACGTAACTGTTCAAGAGCTTCTGTTTCTATCTTATAGCCGTATGAGGTTTCAAGAATTGCGTTTGAGAGTTCCGGATATTTATCCAGAAGGTCGATGATCTCTGTAGATGTAAAGAACTTATCAGCATCATTATTTGATTTGATAGTCTTTGCGAGATCCTCAAAAATATCCTTCGCTGTCTGCATGGACTCGTCAAGAGAATCAAGCATACTCTGAATACGCTCCATCTCTTTATAAGCTTCAGCTAAAACATCAACAGTTTCTTCAACCGCATCGTTAGCCCCGGTCATTCCGTCTATAAGTTCTTTGAGCTTTTCGATTACATACTCGTCGCCGTCGGCTAAACGAATAAGCTCCTCGCGCCATTCTTCGATAGACATAGACCCTTGTTCGGTTGCAGCAATAATATCTTCTGCTTTTTGCTGAGCGTATTCCATGATAGAGTCATAACCCCATCCGTCTTCGCCTGTATCGCTCTTAAGTTCTTCATAATAATCTTTGATTCGGTTGTATAAAGTCATTTCCTGGTCAGTCAAATCCCGACCAACCTTTGCTCTGTCACTACGAATCTTAGAAATTTTCAACAGAATTTCTTCGTATTCTTTAAGAAGCTCGATTTCGTTCTTAGCGTTCTGACCAATGGTAAGTCTACCCCTATCATCAGTCGGGAATAAACTAAGGAACGCGTCAGATATTCCTTTAGGCTTTCCTCTTTCAGCGCCAAACTTTTCTATAGCATTATTAATGCTTCCGAATGGATTTTTATAATCAAGATACCCACCTGCTGAGAAGTTATACTTCTCAGATTTAAAATCACGGCTTCTTGCTACCGCTTTGTTATATTCATCTTCAGTTTCTAATAAATAAAGCTCTCTACGGCGTGCTATCTCTCCGTCGAGTTCCTTGTTAAGAGCTGCAATAGTATCTTTTTCATTATTATGCTTTTCAATATTCGAATCATAAGTATTATTTAAGGTTTCACGAATTTCGTTAAGTTTCTGAAGTTTTTCAGTTTCAGTTTCAGTTGAAGCTGAAATTTCTTCAATAGACTTCTTATAATTCTTAAGAGCATTAACCTCCTCGGTGATAGTGCTTGAACTTTCAACAAACGCCTGATGTGATGCCTGGGCCGCCTGAGCGAGTTTTCCCATAGCTGCTGTAACTAAAGTAACTGATATGAGAACCCAACCCCATCCAGGAATGGCGGCCTTGATTGCGTTGTAACTTGTAGCTACGATATTGTTGCTTGCCGCAAGTTCAGCGTTAGCCATTGTCTGTTGGATAGTCGTATTTAATTGCTGATATTCTGTGATGCTTAATTTACCTAAGTTATAAGCTTCCAGAACGTCAGCTTCAACCTTCTGTAACTGCTGCATGGTTAATGCAGCAATTGAAGTAGAAAGCTGATCATTAACTGCTTTGTTCTTAATTAATTCTGCTGACAACTTCGCAACTTGCTGCCGGCTAGCTATTGCTGCGTTAGTTGTTTTAGCAAGCTGCGGAAGTAATATTGCACCTATACCTAATGTAGGTATAAGAGCCTTCGCCTTTACCAAAGCATTGACGAATCCTGTAAACGCAGTTCCTAGATCAACCATGTTCGATAAGAACTCGCTCTTAAATGTATTCGCACCGAGCTCTTCAAATGCTGCTTTAAACTGGTTGATGTGAGCTGTTGTGCTGTCGAGATATGTACCGTAGGCTTCTTCGAGAGTTCCGGCTGAGTTCGCCATCGCATCCATTGCGCCGGATGCTTCCTGGAAGTTGGATATGATTGAATAGAAAGCAGCTTGCTGCCTAGTTTTTAACGTTTAGTAGGTTCACAGGACCTACTGGATTGTAACGATAATTTTTATAAATTCATTATATAGTCAAGTCGTTCTGGGGCAACTTTCTTGACAAAATCATAAAACTGTTCCGGGGTATTACCACCATACCCATACATCTTATGAAACATCATATGATATTCCTCCGTTAAACACACCCCTAAGGGATGCTTATTTTGCTCAGTCAAAAAGCAATCAAAAATTTCTGCCTTTTCAACAGTGGACAATAGGTTAAAATTCACACCTACATACTCCGGATGAGATGTAAGCATTTTATCAATTATCAAATTCCTTGCATACAGATGATGTATATCATCAAAAGGCTTTCCAGTAATTACACACTTATAATTACTGCTTTAGCAGAGTCCATCTTCCATTTATTGTTGTGACGATGAGTGTATCTATTTAAATCATACATGACATTTTCAGGTGTTGGCTTTCTCAAACCAAGCTTACGTCTTAACTCCTTGATCGAGTTCTTCTGCCTATGTAATACCTTTCCAATCTCTTCATCGCTCATTTTTAAATAGTTATCTCTAACAAACCTTTTATCATCTTCTGTATAAACTGACATTGGAGCACCTTGCAGTCCGAGCTTTTGAACTATATGATAAACAGCATATTCAGTTCTGCATAAAACTTCTGCCATTTGTTTTGTCGAAAGGTCGTAGTAATTTGATTCAATAAATTCTACCTCTTCTTGAGTCCAGTGTTTTCGTAACTTTATCCCAAGTTTACACGCGCGGGCATATACACTGCGTAAAGTCCTATGCGGCATTTTTTCTGCTATCAGTATTTTTAAATTATTTTCCAGAGTATGTTCGAGAGATATATTATATACTCCTCTTATAAGGTTATCCTCTTCCTCTGTGTAATTGCTATTACTAACGCCATCTCTTTTTATGCCAAGAGATGATGCCTTACAAATGAGAGCTTGTTTATTACGTTTGACCGGGCTTATCTTATTAAACTCTGTTAATAAAAAATCCCATGATTGCGTTGGATAATTCTCAATTAAAAATTGTTTTTCTTCATCTGTATAAGTATCTGGTCTTGCCATATGTGCTACTCCTTCTTTTTTATTTATAATCGTTTCTCTGGCGCATCTCTTTATAAAATTTAACCGATAATAATAAATCATCAGTCTTTTTAAAACGCCACCGTTCTACATTATTTTTGTCATAATAACTTTCTTTATCAAACCCCAGAGCATAAAGAAAGCGCATCATCCTAATGGATGATACGTTGTAATAATCATTCATTATTAAATTTACAATCCCTCATACTTTCGCATGAGAACAGACTATTTCTTCACCCTCAGCATTACCTGGTAGGGGCATACCTTTTCCGTTTAAGGGATTTTCACCCACGCCTTTGTTTGCGCCGTACTCCTATTGGTGCTTCTCACCCAAGGGATAGTCGTTGAACGTTCCTCATATCTTTCGACTTAGAGGTTTCGCTGCATGAGCATCCATTATAAAGTAACTTAGCGATTTCTCGCATATTACATCCTTACGTTATTTCTACTTTCGTCCCGTCATAACGTGGTTTCCCCGTTATTGTGGTGTAAGGCTTTAGGAATTACCTGCAATTAAATATGTTCTTATGTACACATTACTGTATACCCTGGCACTATTTTGCCAGCAATTGTCTCTGCTAAAGCAGCCTGTTCCATCGTGGTCATTGAATCCCACTTACCGGCGATATCCGCCATTATATCGTAGGTGCTACGATATTCGTTGTTTACGTCTACTAACGCAATGTCCAAATCAGTAAGACTCTTGATGAGTTTGTCATACTTGGACGATTCCATAGACTCTCCAAGTTCATCAAGCTCACTGTCGGTCCTTCTAAGTCTTGCTGTAATTGTTCTTAACGCTGTTGATGATTTAGCGGCGTCTTGTAGTGTGGTATTTGCCGCTGTAAGTAATGCAACTGATTGATCAAAAGTATTTCCCGCAGCTGCTAAAGCTGATGAGGCGTTGGTCATGCCCTCAGCGATTTGTGAAACTGAGATTGGGAAATTGTTACCTGTCGTAATCAATTTGTTCATTACTTCTTCAATATGGTCAGCATCAACTTCATCATATGCTTTCAATATTGAAGTAATTGCATCTTGCGCTTCTTGTGTTTCGATATCACCAACGTTCTGAAGCTTAGCAGTGTATTCTGCAAGCTTGGCTGCTTCGTCAAGATTATAACCTAACCTTGCGAATGTTGTTGCAGCATCAGTGATATCCTTCATAGATACCGCAGTTTCCCTAGCGATCTTCGCTACAGTACTGCCGAAGCTTTCATATGAAGCCTCTGTGTCTTTTGTTACTATCTGTAACTGAGTGAACGCATCGTCAAGTTCGATAGATGTTGAAATCATCTGTTTAAGAGAAGTGATAACCCTCATAATGATTCTTGTCGCACCGAACCATGCTCCAAATCTTTGAGCTATATTATTAAGCCTAAAAGAAAGTGACGCAGCATTTTCTCCTGCAGCCTGAATCGTTGTTATACCTTGTTTAAGTCCGGCATCAATTGTCGCAATCTGTCTTGAGAAATCTGCGCTTGAAATTGAACCAGCTTTAAACTGACTTATTAAATTACCGAGCGCATTAGCATAACCCTGAATGTCTCTATAAGAGCTTGCCGATTTACCCGTCGCTGCCATTGTCCAGTTAGTGGTTATCTTCTGTGACTTAGACATTAAGCTGTACGCTTTTGCGATGAGATTCTGACGATTCTTCTCTTCCTGGTTGTTTGCCTTCGCACCGGTTGTTGCTTCTTTATACGCACGAGTTACCTGGTCGATAGCGCCCTTCATTCTTACAGAATTTAATTCTATATTACTGAAGAGTTCTGTGCCTGTGGTGCCGAGCTGCGCAAGAGCTTCGTCAGCACTTAGGCCACTGTTGCGCATAAGTTCTAATGCTCTAGCTACAGTCTGAATCTGAGCCTGAAGTTTTGTGTACTGTTCGGTTTGCTCAATTACTGCAGGAGAGCCGTTAAGATTAAAGCTATAACCCTGATACTTACCAGCATCTGTCTGAAGCTTTTTCAGACTATTCATAGCTCGCTCAAGCTTAACTTCAGTTGTGGTTCCTGAAACGCCTACTCCATCCATAGCGGCTTTGAGGTCCAGAGCACCAAGCCTGATATTATCAAGGGCCTGTTTGCCATCTCTACCTAACTGCTGTAACTGAACATCAAGAGTTGTGTTATTCTTACGCGCCTCTTCAATTGCTTTTGCCATGAGCTCAACATCAGACTTAAGCTTCTGATATGTTGTATCTCCGGCCATTGATTGATTATTATTTAATAATCTTGTTGCCGACTGAACTTCCTGCCATGCGGTTTTCATATCAGTAACCTGAGTACTATCAAGAAGAATCTTCATCTTTTCTGCAGCCAGGTTCATTTGACCTAAAGCGTCTTTACTTGTTACGCCCATCTGCTCAAACGCCTGATTCATCGAAATCTGCTGTGATTCAGCCTTTGCAATAGCTGTAGTAAGCTGGTTTACAGAATTCAGAACTGCATTGTATTCGTCAGTTCCGATAAGAGTTTTACCCTTTTTGCCATTGAGAAGATTCTGAAGACTTCCGAGTTTCTTATAAGCTGCGTCTAAGGTGATGCTCTTTTCCGTCTTAGCGATTTCATTATTGAATCTTGAAGCAGACACACGAAGGTTTTTAAAAAGCTGTTCGCCGTCAACATTTAACTGCTGGAATACATCATCGAGTGAAGTGTACTGCCGTCTATAACCACCGACAGTTTTAACACCATTTTCCAGAAGGTCAACAATATGCTGCATTTCATCTCTGTTTCTTACGAGGGATGTGTATTCTGCTGTATTCTTAAGATTCTGGTTATTGTTAATTAATCTGTTGGCACGAGCAAGAGCGTCATACGCCTTTGCTAACGATGTCACTTTGGCTTCTGCGTCCTTCGTTTCCTTAGCGGTTTCACCGGTAACAATCTTGAGCTGAGCCATTGCCTCGTTCGCTCTTAATACAGCGTTCTCGAAGTTTCCTCCTATACTTGTAAAAGCATCAAATATATTTAAATTCTCCGATGCCATTGCAGCGGTGGCACTCTTAAACTGATTAAGATAATTCTGCACAGCCTGATATTCGTTACTACCTGTAAGAGCTGAATTCTTATTACCAGCAGAATTCAGAGATGTAACCATTGACGATTGCATTCTGAGAACCTGTAAATAAGCTTCCTTTAACCGCTTAGCATTTGCCAGTGCTTCAGCCTGCGTCTGATTAAGTTTCTTCTGTTCTGCTTCAGCTTCTTTGGCCGCCTGAGCCTGAGCCTTAGCTGCGTTGTTAGACTTAATTGTTTCATTCGCAGTCTTCTTCAGAACAATATTAAATGCATCAACTACAGTTGTAAGATCCCTTACATACTCAGTTCCGTTAGTGCCATACTGAGCTAATGCCTGTTCAGCTGTAAGTTCATTCTGCTTTAATGCTTCAAATGCCTGATTTGCAAGGCTAAGATGGTTAGCCAGGTCGAGGTATTCCTTGGTCTTTTTAGCATTAGGGTCTCTAAGAGCCTGATTTGCAAGACCCTGCATTTTAGCTATAGATTTTTCTAACGCACTTGCGTCAAAGATTTTTGCAGCACCTTCTTTAGCCGGTTTGGCTGTTTCGTTAAGAACTGTTCTAAGGTCGCTTGCATAAATTTTCGCCTGGTCAAAAGCTTGTTTAGTTGTTGTCTTCAAATCTGCAAATGCTTGGTTTACAGATTTACCCTTATTTTCAACCTGATCAAGAACATTCTTAAACACGCCCATAGTATTAACTATGTTTTTATACTGATCGGTGTCCAGAACATTTTTATTGTTCTTTGCTTGTTTAATCACTCCGGAAAGAGAAGCTATCTGTTCGTGAAGTTTAAGGATCGGAGTTTCGCCTGTTACCTGAGCGTTGAACTCTTTGATCAAAGCATTTATTTCTTCAAAGAATCCTTTTGCACTCGACATACCCAGTTCATTAAATGCCTCGTTTAAATTCAAACCGTTCTCTGTGACTAATTCTTCTGCAATTCTAAGTTCATTAAGCTTATGAAGAATCTCATCATATACCTGTATGCCTTTCTTTTCAGGATACGACGTTTCGATTTTCTTTAACGAGCCCATAGCACTATAGAACTGCGTAGGTGTTACAACTCCGCCGATTTCGAATTTCTTAAGCTCGGCTTTATAAGCAGCTATTTCAGTTCTTACTCTAGATAAGTATGTAGTTGTTTTGTCTGCCTTATCTTTAAAAACTACATCTACCTGATTTATATCTTCTCTGACTATATCTGCTGCTTCTGAAACTGATAATAGAGCCTCTCTAAGACTATCATACTCCAGTCTCTCATCCATAGCGTTCTTAGCAACCAGAGTAGCAAGCTGTTCTTCTGTGTTAAATAAAACACGTGCTATAGCTAATTTTTTAGTTTCAGCCATTTCTTGCTGATTAGCAGCCTTTGCAGCTTGTGTTTCAGCCTGACCCAATTCAACATGTGCCTGTGCAAGGTCACGTACAGCTGTAGCCTGTCGCACCTTCTGAGCGTCCTGTGAAGCAGGGATTGCAGAGTCCGCAACCTTCTGAACTACCGGATTATTAGCCGCCTTATCAATCTGAACAAGAAGGTTAGCATACGCACCAGTTACCTCATTGATATACGCCTTGATACCATCGAGTGAACTCTTGACACTTGTTCTGATTTCATCAAATCCGCTCTTGATTCTTCCAGTAAATGCATCAAACTGTGTATAGTCAAATGTTACACCGGACAAATCAAATATCGTAGCAATCTCAGCTTTGACTTCAGCAATCTGACGTTTGACTTCTGTAGTAAAATCTCCGACCTTTGCTGTATCAACAACGAGTCTTGCACCGTTAAATGTTTCTCTTAACTGATTCTGAATACGAACAAGCTCGCCACTAACATGTCTGAGGAAATCATCAACCTTCGCCGTATCGATTACGAGATTAGCTGTATTAAATGTTGTGCGGAGCTGATTCTGAATCCGGGTGAGTTGCTGAGTTATTTCAGCTGTAAATCTTGTGAATTTAGAGCTATCAAGATTCGCACCAGATAAATCAAAGGCATTCTTTGTTGCTGCTGCAATTTGCTCAATACTCTTTGGGTCAAATATCATTTTTGAAGGATCAAAAATTCCATTTACCTGAACCTGAATTTCTGAAAGTTGATTCTTAATACCAGCAACTCCAGAAGTAATTTTTGTTGTATCAAAAGGTATAGTTGACAGGTCGAACGTGCTTCTGATTTGCGACTGTATTTCGGTAAGCTGTTGTTTAACCCCTAATAAAGTTTGTGTTATTTTTTCTGTATTAGGGGTTACCTTTGATAAATCAAATGTTTCAGCAATTTTAGTCTGAAGTTCAGATAACTGTTGCTGCGGGGCAGCTAATGACTGCTCTACTATTGCCGCCATTTGTTTAGCAGTTTCCAGGCGTTCAGTAGTTTGTTTGGAGCTTACCTGCTGCATTGCAGCATCTGCAGCTGCAGTCTTGATCTCGGTTATCTTGTTCAGATATTTATCAAGTGCCTCGTTTGCCTTTTGAAAACCTGATGTATCTGGCATCTTGATTTCAAAGCCTGTTTTTGCTAACGCACTTTTAGATTCTGCCTGCTGATATTTCTGTACTTCCTGAAAAAGAGTTTCATATATACTCTTTAATTCATTAAGTCTACCCATTTTAGCTTCAATAGACTTCATATTGCTCATTGAGTAAATAGACCGCTCTGATACTCCGAGTTCATCGAGCTGGTTCAGCATTTCAAAAACATTTGAAATTCCTGTTCCCGGAATCTGCTGGAATAATCTATTAACTTCGCCATTTACATATCTCGTTGAAGCCATACGTTCCGCTTCGGAATTATAATCACGAACGACTTTGTAAAGTTCAAGGAGCCTATCTCTATACAGTCTTGTTTCTTGGGCTTTATCTTTAAAGTTTTCAAGATTACCCGTGAAAGTATTTGTAATGCTAAATTCCTTTTTGCTTATTGTATCTACGAGAGCAACGATTTGCGTAAGAATTTCCGGGATCTTAGATAATTGTTCAGTTAAGGTTCTTAAATCCACATTCATTACTTCAAGGCGTTTCGCTTCATCGTAACCGAACCAGCTACTGCCAGCATAAACCTCTGTTTTGCTATTCTTTATTGTATCTCTGATTCTATTTAACTCAATATCGAAATTTACAAGGCCTTGGTTTCCATCTGAAAAGGCGATTGCAAGGTTCGTTTTAAGACCAGATATTGCATCCGTAACAGAGTGGATACCATTATTGAGTTTAATAAACTGTTCAGTAAGACTGATCATCTGCTGACCCGCGCTGTCCAGTGTCCCAAATTCAGCGAACGAGCTCCAGATATCAGTTATGGCCTGATTTACACTTCGAAGCTGGACAAGAATATCGTTAATATTATTTGTTAAACCTTGAGGTAATGTAAAAGTTCTTACGCTTTGAAGAGAATTTTCAATTAATGTTATAGAATTTACTAAACCTTCAAATTGAGATTTAATAGAACTATCAAGCTTAATCCTCCCCATATCTTTAATCGTATCGTCAATAGTCAATATAGCATTTTCTATATTATCGAGCAGAGTTGATATGCTTATAATATCTCCAGTACCTACACCTTTAATTGCCGAACTTAATGACCTTAGCGACATTTTTATAGCTTCAATGTCTGTAGCTATACCCTTAAATGCGGTTGAAAAAGATATTACCTCATCACCGAAATCTATTGGTATTGTGTTAAAGGATTTGAGCTGAGTTAAGATATCTTTTATTGTTGAGTCAAGTTCCCCCGCAGTTTGAATTGCTACATTCGCACCACCGAGATTTAACTGAAAATCCTTTAATCCGTTTATCTGTTCTTTTGTGCTTTCAAGTTGAGCTTTAAACTCTTGTAATGATTCAGCGTTTACACCTACCTTAATTCCAAAGGTAGGTAATTGGTTCACTATGTCAGTAAGGTCTTTTTCTATATTTATTTTTGAAACACCTTTATCAACGCCAAAATCAAGCCTAATATCTGCCATTTATATTCACCTTCCTTTGTTATTAAAGTAATGTATTTATTAATCACTAATTCTCATATAATATTCATCAGGAGCAACTATAGAAGCATAACAAAAATATTCCTGTCCGTATACAGCGTTAAACTCATTAACTGAATCAGACATAAAATGATCGCCTGCTCTTTCGAGAGGCGTTTTTATATTAACCCATCTAGACCTCCAGTAGCCACGTACTGACTTCATCTGGGCTCCATCTTCATAAGGATATCCTGTATCGAGCAACGACATGATATTATCTATTCCATCAATACTTGTATGACCTACTACTCGGCCCTTTCGTCTAATTTCCAAGGAGTCACGATGTAACATACTTGGGTCAAAGCTTATATCTATTGCCCAGGTATTTCGTCCTTTATATTTACCGGTCCTGACAGGGCGTGATATTATAATACCGCTATCAACGATTTTATTTATTGAATTCCCATAAAGTCCTGAATGAACGTTTCTTCTGATAATATCAGCTAATTTCTGTGCAGCTTCTATCATCATTCCTTCCGGGATGGCGATACTGCTTACAAATTCCTGACCTTCATCTGATTCTATGAATTTTTGAGTTTTGCTTTTAATGATATCAAAGTTTATCTGCATAGTATCACCATCCTTTTAATTTATTTTTCTTTCTTAATTTTCTCAGCGACTGCCTCTGCTATTTTATCAGTGTCGATTTTTCTATTCTTAACAACACCCTTTGCAAGCTTTTCTTCGTCGATCTTTCCAGAAGATAAAGCCTGAGCTATACCGTTCATCCATTCCGGATCAATTCCGCCGAACGTATCTTCTATCTTCTTTACGAGAACATCAACAGCGCTGATGACATCCGCAGCCTGCTTTCTTATAGCATCTGTATTTGCCTGAGTTAAGTTCTGAATTCTTTCAAGAGCAGAGTGAACTGCAGATGAATACTGGTCTGCGTCAACCATGTCTGTGATCTGACTATAAAGGTCCGTGAATGTAAGAAGCTTATACTGTGCTTCGACATCCTTAGGTAACTGAAGGTCTGTGTACATCATTACTGTAGCAACGCCTACTGCGTATTCGTATACTTCCGGAATGTATATTCCGTCATCGCCGAAAGATAAGCTGACAATAATAGCTGTAAATCTAGAAACTTCTTTCATCGTTAATCTTGGCTTAACAGTAATTTCAAAACCATTCCATGAAAGTTTGCCGTTTTCGGTAGTGATACTGTCTGCAAACTCGTCAATTGAAATTGCCTTTGTTTCTGTTGCCTTTGTTTCTGCTTCCTTAGCAGGTGTCTTTTTTGTTCTTGCCATAATTAAAATCCTTTCATTCTAAAACTCTTATCATTATTTCAGTGCGTGGATTATCGACATCCACGCCGCATGTTAAAGTTAACTTTGATATATGCAGATGGTCGTCATCGACGATCATACCGCTTTCAACCAATCCATCCAAGATAAACTTCGGGACCGAATTGTCTATGTCGTGTCTTCTATTATTAGGATAGTAGACACATTGTGTTATCTCACATTTTTCAACGTGCAGGTTAGTATAACCTTTTGTATCTACCAGCCACTTTATAAAATCTTTCCATTTCTGCTTTAAAGCATTCATCATCGGTCTGCGCATAATCATCCATACGTTTATCGACTCATGATAAGGGTGGGGGATAGGGATCTTATGTGCTCTCGGATGTAACTTGAAATAACATGATGAATATAAAAGCAACGTTTCATTGTCTATTGTAAACGAAATTTTCTTTTGTTTCATATAAATCCTTATTAAAAATGGCGGATGTCCGTTCTCCCCGGACAGGGCGCGATGACCTTCCGAACATCAAATAGTGTGCGACATAATGTCACACTTAGCATCCGCCGTATATCATAGTTGAAAAAATAGCCGCACCCAAAATGGATGCAGCTATAGCTACTAACACGGCTAACCGTGCGTTATTATTTCTTTTTATTAAATCTAAGGAAGCTGAAAGAATCAGAATCTTCCTTAGCTTCTTCAGCAGGTTCGTCGTCAAAACCCCTGGTAATATCAAATGAGTCGAATTCGTCAGAAGCCCCATCATCAACCTCAACAGTTTCCGGTTCTTCGACTTCGATCTCAACCTTGTTATCTTCGACGATAACTTCAGCCACCTTCGGATCTGCCTTAGGTGAATTTGATGCCTTAGGTTCTGCAGCTGCCGCATCGAAAGTTTCGCCACGGGAAGCAGCGACCTTAGCAAAATACTCAGTACCATGCTCTATGCAGCAAGCAACGTCCTGCCAGCGAAATACTGTATTGCTTCGGAGAGTATGACAGTATTCATACTCTTTTCCGCAAATTTTACATTTTCTGATTCCTGGCATAATTTTACCTCATCATGGAGCGTCAGGTGCTGTTTCGCCGAATACTGTGTATGTCCAGAGAAGACCTGCACCGACTGAACCTGAACCGCAACCGCCTGCGAGTGACTGAGATTCAAATGAATGAACTGCCTGGTCGCCGCCAAGTTCGATAGAGAATTCGCCTGAGAAGTCAACCTTAGGGAAGAAGAACTGTACACGATATACTCTTGCACACTTATCTTCAGCAAATGCGTCAACATAAAGTGTACACTTGCCTGAATAGTTGTCAGACATATTAGAGAGAACATCAGCTGTGATCTTTCTCTTGTATGTTGCTACGATTTCTGTACCTTCTGCGATATCTGTATAGAAGCTGAGTTTCTTTGTAGATGGATCATATGCAAACTTGCCTTCAGCTGCAGTTGTGTCCTGAACGAGTTCTGTTGTTGGGATACCATTAGCATCCTTAACAATAAGACCGATAATTTCAGCACCAGCTGTACCGATAGCCTTATATGATGTTGTAGCTTCGTGGCTTGCGTCAACTACGAGGTAATCTGTCCAGAGTACTTCTGTAGCCTTGTTCTCAAATGTGCCGCCTGTCTGTACTTCGAGAAGACCGCCTGAGATAACGCCGTTTGAACCGCTGATTGTTACACTCTTGTTCTTCTTGAGTGTGTTAAGCTTTCTACCACCCTTACCGGTGATATCAGTTGTTTCCTGACCCTGAGCAATTGTTGCGTTCTGAAGTTCGTCGAGTGTGAACTTGTAGTCACCTGTAGCAACGTCAAACGCTGTAATTGTTTCAAGGGAAGTAATAGTAAGGTCATTAACGTTTACCATTATATATTCCTCCTTCTTTTATTTTGATTTTGTAGTGAGCCAGTTCAAATCATCCTGGCTCATATCTTTTGGATTTATGTTACCAGTGTAGATGCCGACCATGCGGTTGTTATAATCTACACGATTAACTATCTGATATAAGCTCTTATTGAATTGGTAAATTGTCAGATCCCGGACGGACTGATAATCATACTTAAACTCAGGAGCATTTACCAAAGCCACGATTAAAGATTCAGTCTGAGATTCTGTTTTGCGATTTTTCGCACGCTTCATTTTTTCACGTGCTCGCTTAAGCATATAATCTCTCGCATCTTTATTGCCCGGCTTTCGAATATTCTTTTTTATATTATGAATTTTCCTCAGGACCGCAGAAATCTGCAAGTAGACAGACCGGTCGATCTTTATATCGTTCTCCTCGTCTATCAAGAATAGTTCCTGTTTTTCTTCATCGATATCCAGAATAAATTTGCTGAAGTCAATATCCTTCAGGATCAAACCAACGTTCTGTAATCGCAGCCCGTTGAATAGTATAATGAATAAATCATAGTCGGTGATTTGCTCGAAGTCTATCTTCATATCGTCGAGCTGTACCATCAGGTCTATAGGCATAGCGGTAAAGGCCGTAACCATAGAATAATATTCATCCTCGTTATCAAGTACCTGACCGACGGTCGGTATCACGACTTTGATTTTATCATTTATAACATACTCATGTTCGTAAAGCAGATTTAATGTTGCCATTCAATCTCCTTACGCTCTGCGATTTTCAGGAACCGGTTTAAGCGGAGTATGATATCTGTTTACTTCAGTAATATTAAATGTCAGACACTTGCCCTGAAAGTCTGTCATAGGTGCGAACCTTCGCATCGAAGCGAAATTCATTTCACCCATGCCGTACATTCGGCTGCCATTAAGCACCTCGCAAATTTCAGAACATAATGTATCTATAAGCAGACCGCCTTGCTTAAGCCTTAAATTACTTCTGTGTGTAAATATCCAGACATATAAGACCGGGGCAAGAAAAGTTTTGTTATAAACATTTGTTACATCAACATCGAAGCAAATGAATGTATCGCCGTTCTTTGCTGTGTCCGGCAAATATTCATAAGGGAAAACTTTTTTGTAGGCAAGCTTTGAAGCCTCGCTTATAGGAACTGTATCGTCAATAAGCTTCACTATTTTTTCGTTGGTCAGGAGGTCTTTCATGAGCTGGTTCTTATAATTAAATAATTCACGTAACTGCATCAGATCCATATCTCCTTTCCAGATGGTGTAGTGTGGCTTGTGTCAACCGGATCGTCGAAGTCCGGAACTGTATCTTCCTTAGGAAAATGTTTGTAATAATCTGCAATATTAAGTTCAAGATTGTCGTTATCTGTTGTAACAACTTCTTGAAGTACGAAAAGGTAGATTCCTTTATCGTTATATGTGTGTCCGATTTTCAACGGTTTTGTGAGAAGGAAAGCAAGCTTCGTTCCAGAAATCAAATCGTCTACGATAAAACGACTGTTCCTGTTGAACTTAGCAGTATCTTCGTTCTTACCAATGTGTAATGCAATTCTCGCATCTCCACGAGTGGTCACGAAGGTACGATCTTCTAGCTCGCCGGTTAAGTCCTTAGCTATGTTTATTATGTCTCACTGGTTCTGTTAATATTCTGCTATCGTCCCATCCGAGACGTTTTCTTTGATATAATAATTTCGGGGATAATCCAGTTATGTCAGACCATTCTGCTATTGTATGAGTCTCACCGTTATGTGTTATATATGCATTGCTCGTTCTGTTGTTAGCTTGAACCTTTTGAGATGCCCATCTGCAATTTTCCGGGCAATAATTACCATTAACATTTATTCTATCAAGGGTAAGCCCATCAGTATAACCAGTAGCAATAGCCCATTCAAAAAAGCTATCAATATTATTTCGCCATTCATTACAAACAATGATCCCTCTATCACCATAGTTATTATACCTTTCGTTATTAGGAGAATAACATCTTCTAATCATATTGTTATAAACATAATACAATTTTGTATTACTCATGCCATGCCTTGTCTTCGCTTTGCTAATATTCTCAGCGCGTTCGGTACTCTTTCTTAATTCGGCCTGATAACAACCACATGACATTATTTCATTATGACGTAACTTATCACCTCTGATAAGTTTTATGTTTCCGCATTCACAAAGGCATAGCCATCTAGCCGTACCATGCGAATCATTTTCTCCTCTTGATATAACTGTTAGTCTACCAAATTTCTGACCAGTTAAGTCTATACATCTTGTTGACAATGTTTACAACTCCTTATTTGACATAATATAAGAATTTATTATTCTTACTTTGTATTTCTACAAAGAGCAGATCATATCTTCATCCTTCCGGATGTCTGCTATTTCGAATGATGATTATCACCCTACTCCCATAAAGGGATGATCGTTGAACCTTCCTCTGTTCAAGGCTTGGCTGCTGATTATCCATTCCATAACACTTAGGATTTAACCCTATGCCATCAATATATTTCTTTCTACTTTCGTAACATTCGCACCTGCATATCTTTCATTGCTATGCTGTAGTATATATTGCTTTAGGATGTTCCAGCAATTAAACAGATGTTTTAACATACAGCTCACGCTGTACGGAAACTGATTTCTCAATTTCGTTCCGTCTTCAATCACACAATACTGCTCGTGAATAACATCATCTTCGTCCACCCACTTAAGCAAGTAGTTACACTGAAGAAGTTTAACACGAGTATATAATTCATTATGAGCATCTTTCTCCTCGATAAGCCAATGGTTATCCATCCACTCAACAAGTCCGCCGCAGTCGAAATCTTCACCCGGCATCGAAAGCATTTTTTTCTCGTTTAGGTTGTCAGAGTCTATGATACAAACCTGACGTTCCACTCCGTCAACAAGTACGTTGAAATACGACAGGCTTTCTCTTGTTTTCTTAAGGAGTCTCCTGGACTCTTTAATTAACTCCGCAGACCTTCTTGTTTCGCCGTGAATTGAGGCACGACTTTCATATATATCCCATGCGCCCATTTCAATCAGCCCCCTTCGAGTACTGTCCTTTAAGTTTATTACAAACAGCGATAGCTTTAAAAACTTCTCTGCGAGTTTCTTCGACAGGACAGTCGGGGTTATCAGCCTGATACTGAAGTATCGAGACGAGCTGCAAGATCATTGCATCGTCCTTAGCTACTTCAACAACACTGGCAAGACCAGTAATCTCAGACTGTAAACTCTTTAAGTAAACCGGAAGTGTGCTTTCACCACTTTCTTTCATAGGCAGTATCTTAAAGATAGAGTTGACTAATCTTGTGAAGTAATTCTTCATAAGCTTTTCATCAACTACAGTATTTTCAATAGCCAGAGCAATCATATGTGTAATTCCTCCAGCTTCATGTGGTTATAGGAATACTCTCGGATCAATTGAGTGTACTCCTTATTCACATCATTATATGTTGTGCGAACCTGTTTTAAAAGTTCAGCAGGAGAGTACATCGTAAAGTCACGAGTGTTAAGAACGTTCTCAAGAATTTCCTGATTATTCTTGTATGGCTTTAACCATTCGAGTATCATCCCATCCGTAACGATGCTCACGATTTCATCAAGGTCGGCCTCAAGCTGCTCCTTAAAACTATCGGTCTGACTTGAGAAGTCAAACTGTCTCAATGTATCATCAGCCGTAGTATAGAAATCGTATCTAAGATTCTTACGAAATTTTGTTAACGCTCTCTTCATATAACCATCAATTATTTTATCTCTGCTATCTTCAGTCATCTGCAGAAATTCATATTCCTTTATCTTATCAAGAAATACTGCCAGAAAGTCATCGTATGATACTACCTCGATAGCCATCTCCGTTCACCTTACTTTTCGATAAGCTGAACGCCGAGAAGGTCTTCGAGTGTAGCAATACACTTCCTTGAGTCGATTTCGCCATCAACGATAAGCTGATATGCTCTATGTGCAACCGAGTCCTTCTGGCCCTTTGACATAGCCTTGATCTGCTCTGTCATTTCGTCGAGCGGGAGCTTGAAGAGATCATCAAACTTGCCGCAGCCAATTGCATTGGCATAGTAACGACGCATACCGAGATAATCAACTACCCACTGGTTATCATCATCAAAGATAAACCAGTTGCTCTCAAAGAATTTTCTGCTTGAATTCTTAGCATCCTTCAGTTCACGTAACTGCATTTCCTGTTCTGAACAGTATCCGTCCCACTTGAATGTTTCGCCAGTTCTCTTGCTTTTGTAAACAAGAACGCCGTGGCATCCATTCTTTACAGTCACATACTGACTATCGTCGATGCTCTTTGGGATAATAGGTTTGTTAGATTCAGCGACAGCAGATACCGGAGCTGACTTAGCAGCCGGTTCAGTATTCTTATTCTGAGTTCTGCCACGCTTCTGTGTCTTTTCTTCCATAAGTTAAAAATCCTTTCTTTCAAAAAGCCAGACAGTATAAACTGCCCGGCTTAGTTATTATTACGCGATATCGTAGAGGCCAAGACCTGTATTCTGGTTGCCAGCGAATACGAAACCTACGCCGTACTTTTCAGCATAGAAGTATTCCTGTGTAAGATCCTGATTCTGTGTTGGATCTACTGGGATGATAAGCGGATCGCCTTCACGAACGAGCTTGATTGGCTTGCCTGCGTCGCCTACGATTACTGTAAGAATATCGTCAGGAAGTACAAAGTTTGTTGTACCTGTCTGGTGACGCTGCGGAAGAGCCATAACCGGTGAGCCGAAGAACTTGCCATAGTAACCCATGTTGTAGATATCCTGCTTGTTAATATCGGAAATGATAGAAGGAGCAAGATTTCTAAGAGCCTTCTTTGTACCGAGGATCATTGCCTGACCGCCGTTACCTGCAGCTTCTACGTGTGCGATGAGGTCGAGAAGTGTAGCTTCGTCATAAGAACCTCTCATCTGGTAATATGTTGCACCGATCTGATTAGCTGTGATGCCAGCCCATACCTTATAGATATCTTCGAGAATTCTCTTCTGGTAAGATTCGCTTACCTTAGCGATAAGGTCGTTAAAGTCAACACGGCCAGCGAGAACTCTTGAAAGTTCTTCGTAAACTCTGATTGACTTAACTGATGTAGGAATTGTGATCTCAGATGTGCCACCGAGTCTCTGTCTGCGGATAGCCTGTGTGCCGTCTGCTGATTCATCAACTGTAAAGAGTGTTGTATCTGGGAGAATAAATGTTGGCTTGTCACCAGCAGCTACGTCAACATACTCAACGAGTGACGTGAAGAAGTCGTTCTGCTGAAGGCCTTCGATTGTTGTTCTCTTAAGGATCTGTTCGAGGAGAGTGAACACACCCTTGCATTCGCCGTCTCTCATCTTTCTATAATCGAGCTTTGTTGAACCGCCGTTAGCTTCGATAAGAGCTTCACGAACGAGATCATTTGACTGAGCTACTGAGTACTTTTCCACACAACCTTTGTAGCCGTCAACTGCAGCTTTAACTACATTGTTCATTTCTTCATTTGTAATAGGCATTCTAAATTCCTCCTTTCAAAAAGTTTTATCAGCCTGTAACTCTTACTACGTAGTAAGTGTACTTGCCTGCTGTTTCAACAGCGTCGATAACGCCGACCTTTGTTGAACCTGATGTGATAGATGTTACTGCATTAAACTTGTGACCAGCCTTGAGTTCAACGAGCTTGCCCTTTGCAGGTGTGCCGTCAAATGCATTAGCTGTGAGGCTGAACATAGCATTAACTGGGAGTGTGTATGCTCTTGCAATTGTATCTGCTTCGTTTGTGAAGTCATCAAGATCACGGAGTCTTTCGTCGTAGCATACTTCTGGTGAAGCGATAAGTACTACCTCTGAGAGTGGTGTGTCTGCTGCAACGTCGTTTGCTTCGTATACTTCTCTTGCTGTGTATGCTGGTGTTACTGTTGATACAAGTGCGCCGAGCTTAACAACAGAGCCGTTTGTAATTGCTGTAGGTGTCTTTACTGTAGAACCGCTTTCAGTTGTTTCAACAATGTACTTTACTGAGTAAAGTCCAGTGCGGTTATCAGTACCGAACATCTTATCTGTTCTAACTACTGGATAATTTTTCATTCTATTGTTCCTCCTTCTTATTTTTATTTGATATTAAATCTTTCGAAGATGCCGCCGTAAGGTTCAGCGTTCTTCTTATTATCTTCCGGTCTATCAATCTTGATAGTCGGTACCTTTGCTTCTGGCTGTACTGAGAACTTTGCAGATGTTACTCTTCCAAGGATTGAATAGCATTTATCTTCAAGTTCTTCGACTGTATATTTTTCAGCATCCTTTACAAGAGCTTCAAACATTTCGTTGCCGTTAAGGGCAGAGAACTTACCAAGCATTTCTGCCTTCTCTTCAGCCGCCTTAGAAGATTCAACCTCAGCCTTGAATTTTCTGAGCTCTTCAACTTCGGCCTCAAGTGTGCTAAACTTAGCAAGGGCCTCAGCATCATCATTGATCTTCTTATCGATATTTGCAAATACTGCTGTCATACCTTCAAGCTGAGATGCGCCGCCATCTTCAAATGGAGCGATTGTGTACTTCATTCTTGCTCTTGAATTAACATCAACTTCTACTGCATCACCATTTACTGAGTATTTAAATCCAACCAGTGTCCAGTGTTCTTTCATATCGTTTGCGTAAACTTCGCTCTTTTCTGCGTCGTAGTCTACAAACATATAGCGCGGATCAGCGCCCCAGCTATACTGGACTGTTTCGAGTTCAGCTACTGCTATACGAAGTTCCTTTTCTGTCTGTGAATTGAGTGAATAATTTTCACTTGTCTTTGGTTCGGATGTTGGTTCGCCCTCAACCTTTGAATAGCTTGACTCTGGATTTGTCTCTGGCTCAGAAGCGCTTGCAGCCTCCGGTTTTCCAGTAGGTTCTGTTCCTTCTGATTCAGCACCCTTGCTGTATGTCTTAAGCTTTGCTTCCAGATCTTCAAGTGTCATATCTTCAATGCTGAAATCAAGTGTTTCAACAGTAAGACCATACTTTTCAACTAAAGATTTCTTTTCGTCCAACTTATTGTCTCCTCCTTCCGTCGAGAAATTATTTTTTATGTCATCCTCGTTAGAGGAATTAACCGGTAAAATTTCACTGAGTTCATTAAGCATGAGTTCAAACTTTGCTCTGAATGCTTCTGTATCTCCAGCAACTGAATAGAGTGTGAGATTGCTGCCTTCAAAACACGGAGCATCTCTTTCAAGTAAACAAAGAGCTGTGAACTGAAAATCTATAATATCTGAGTAGCCATCGTCCATCTTCTGTTTGCTGAATATATCAACTTCCATTGAATGGTCTACCTTGCCATCAAGATCGTCTTTAATATGCGAATAAACCTCCTGGCGTTTCCATAAGATCACACCATCGGCAATAAGATAATCATGTTCATTACCATCGTCGTCAGTTTCAGTTGCTATGCTGAATTCAGCACTTTCAGGAACTACACCGCATGGTTCTGTAATGTTTACAATTTTAATATTACCCTTTTCATCTTTAGCGATTCCCATATCATGTCCGCCTATTGTATTATCGATAATGCTGTAATTACAAACAATCGGAACATTATAAAGAGTAGGTAACGCACGCTCTACGTTTTTCTGAGTGAAATTTGTCTTGTTCTGGTTCTTTCCCAGATACATAACTCTTAATTTACCTTTTGCAAAGGAGGAGTTTATATCCTCGACATCGAAGATAGCCGACGAAGAAAAGGTATATCGGATAGAAAGTCTTTCTGATTCTTTTCCCATCATAGCACCCCCTTCCCTTAAAAAGTTAATTTGTTTGAATAAGTGAAATCAATTCCTAAATCTTCAAGAGAAACGATCTCGTCGTTATCAAACACATATATGTTATTGGCTTCGTTATTCTTATGTAAACTATAGCCAAGTCTTAATAGCAGATCTCTGTCTTCCTTTTTGAAAACATATACGAACATTAGGTCTTACCCCCAATCGTCCTGATCTTCACGGTTCTGCTCGCCGCTATCCGTAAGCTCTGAATTATCCTTCATAGGTCTGCCACCTTCCGAGTTATCGTCAGCGGAACCCATTGATGTAGATGTTCTGAGCGGGATGAGTACTTCCTTGAGCTTGAGAATATCGTTTTCGAGGAAGTTCATAGTATCAAATTCTGACTGCCCAAGTCCCTGTGATGCACCATACATCATAACAGTAGGGAGGCCATACTGAGCGGCCTTGAGATACTGGTCGCCGACTTCCTTACGGTTGAATGGGCTTGAGTCAATGAATGTTACTTTGAAGTATTTGCCATACCCCTGACCCTGGATAAATCTATTTACAACATCTTCTATGCTCTTTACAATGCCATATGTAATACACTGGTCTGCTTTAATAGAAAGCAGGAGAGCATTGGCTGATGTACCGCCATTAAAGATCAACGAGCTTACGCCCGCCGCAGTAAAGAGATTCTTTTCCGCATCGGCGATATAGTTAGTATCGCCAACGTTAGAACGCTCGAATGAAATCTTGTCGATATCCATAGGGCTAAGCACTGAACCTACTTCCTCCGGAAGGACCGCGTCAAGGTTCTGCCAGAACTCTTTAGCCTTATCGCCATCGAGCAGCCAGTTACCTTCCTTATCCATTGGTATCTTCATGTTAAGCATTGCGTAGTTCTCAAGAACAGTCTTCGCAAGCTTCATCTGCTTGTAATCTTCGAGATCATAAATATCACGAAGCAGACCGATGAAAGGCGGCAGCGGATAATCGAGAATATCATTATTGCACTTTATACAGAACGAGTTAGGGGAGTCGAGTTCGATCCATCTGTTCGCCCTGTCCTTCTTATACATTTCATACTTGATGCGGAATTCGTCCGGGTAGTAATCAAGCTGTTCCGGTTTCGCATCAAAGTACGAGAAGTTGAAAGTAACATTTAAAACATTACCGACTATTGTTGAGATAGCACAGTAATCACTTGGTAATCTCTGAATTGTTATGCAGTCCGGAGTTACCCAGAACGTACCATAGAATACGTCCTCTCTCAAACACACAGTAAGTATCTTCGGAAACTGCGACTTGATACTCATAGCTGAGAGAGCATTAAGCACTCGTCTGTAGTTTCTGTTAATAAACTTCGCTGACTGTGCGTTCGGATCAGTTCTGTATGGAGATACGAAGTACGATAAGTCCGTCAGTCCTACAAAATACTGAATGAGTCTGTAGAAATGCGGAGAAGCGCCGTACATATATATCATTGCTTTTCTGATTTCTTTTTCGTATCTGTAAGGATTGCCGATGAACCTTGTAATATCGTCCTTGGTATATAAGGTGAATACAGGAGCTGAAGTATTTTTGTTCAAGTTCCTGGTAATAATTTTGTTAAGAATCGCAAACGCCTCCGAAGACATAATCGGGGGAGTGGTTTTATCTTTCGCAACAATCTTTGATTTATTTCTGTTATAGTTGCGTCTATTACCAGAATGTTTGTTTTCTGTTTGTGCCGTGTCTGTTCACCGCCTTTCCAATGCTCGGAGGTTTAACAACGAAGAAACTTTCTTCTATACTGTTATTTGCCTTCTTGCTGAGTTTGTTTTCTATCTGAATAGCTACGTAGTAGTTATATGATAATGATGAGTATCTATCCTTACGCATACCCGGCTTCTCGAAGATACGAACCTTGCCGCCCGATGTTTCGTGTTGCAGTTTTGTAAGTTCGTCTATCAACAGTGTGGTATGAATATAAGGAAGTTTTATCGAAAGCTTCTCTGATGGTGACAGGGAAGCATAACCCTTTATTTCCATTAGATATTCGTCAGCATCGTATTCTGTTGCAAGCAATCTAACACGACCGCTCTTAAATGCTTCACGCAATAAAAATGCGCAGTCTGAGTTGAACTGCGCTGAAGCTTTAACTGAATATATAACTTTGTCGGCACCGGGTACTGTACATCTTTCTGCCATCGTCTTGTCGTTATAGCAAGAGAGGGCAGGGTAGATTTCTCCAGTGTCTGCATCAATAATATCGTGGGCGAGTTCATCGAACACACCAAGACCGATCAGGTCATTGTTATCCTATGAGCTTTTTATCTCATAGCTCTTGTAGTTGATTTCCTACAAGTTCAGCATATCTTTTCATCTGAATTGTTCAGATGGTGAAGCCTCGTGGGTGATTATATTCTATAACTAGTTTCACACCTATGCGTTGCCCCTGACTATCGTATTACCAATAGCCTTCGGTTCGGGTTAGCATCTCAGCCTTCCCGCTTGATTCTTCACTTTTTCAATGCATATTACTATGCAAAGCGGCATCAGTCTACCGTTAGTATCAAGTACAATGTAATCGCAATCATACTCTTCATATAGTTTGCGTATTATTAACGCTTGTTCATTTGTTCGCAGGCCTTCGTATGTGTCTGCATAAACAATGTTGCTCACATACCTGCCAATTTTAGTAGCACTCATCTGATTAATAAATATCGCAGTCGCGTCGTTATTATGTTTCTTCGACGACATGAGCGCAATATCGGCAGAAAGTATTCTTACCTCACCGTGAGCCTTCTGAGGTATCTTAACCTGATTAGAGTTGCCGAGCTTGTTTGCAAGTTTCTCCGGCAACATTGGGTATTTTATTCTGCGGTTCTTTGAAATAGAAGAGAAATCAAAGAACGCGTCTTCGCCACTTCCGTAGAAGAGCGCATCCATTTCCTATTTATTTGTTAGCTATTACTTTCATAATAGATCAGACCATATCATAACGACTACTCGTTCTCACCGCTTCCACCAGTACCTGTCTCTGATGTACTCCATATAGGATGGTCGTTGCACCTTACATATAATTATGTCTTGGCACAGGATTGCCATATGCTTATGCACTTAGGGTTTCCCTGTTAGCACTACATTGTAGTACCCTCATTAGGTTAATGAGTTCAATGAGTTTAAGGAGCACAGAAATGTTTATGCTCCACTTTACTTCGCTAAAGTCAGACTCAGACATTTCATCCGCAACCGCTTCAGCATCAAGTAAACCTTCTGAAATTGAAAGCTGATATGGAAATCCACAGACGAACTGTCTGCGTGTATCATCCATCATAGCTTTAAATGTATCAACACATTTTTGGTATGACCAATGGTCCTTAAAATATGCAGAACTCATATAGAGTGTCAAGTTCTTTTCCTTGTCATACTCAGCTCTTCGCTCTACTTCGGTAAGCTCTTCGTATCTTGGCATACGCCTAAGTGTTAAGAACTTTCTGAGGATTGTGTCAATTATATCTTTGTGAATTAATCTAAATTCATCCAAAAGTAAAACGTTACATCTATTACCACGAGAACTATCGCTCGCTGTAACAACCTTAATAACGCTTGTGTTTTTAAAAACTATCTGAGCCTGAGTACCATTGATCTTTGTTTGTTTGTAATCAATCTCGTTTCTAAGTTCTGGAGAATTCGGAACCAGTTCGAGCATTATCTTTTCAAGAACTGCGCCTGCCTGGTTACGTGTTCCTGAGGCTATGCATATTTTCGTGCCGGGCCACAGGATACAGCGAACACAACAATACACGCCACTGAGATATGTCTTACCTAAACCACGGCAAGCTATCAGTACAAATACAGTGACGTAAACCATCATGCTTAAAATAACTCTCTGGAATCGTTTGAGCCTTATGTGTAAGTAATCCTCAACGAATTTATCAATATTGTGACGATAGAAGCTGCCCCAGTAGGCAGCTCCCTCCATGATAGCTTCACGCCTATTCATGGCTATCACCATCGCTATACGAATCAATCAGCAATGACTCATCATCTTCGTCCTCATATTCAGGACGCTCCACTCTTAGCCGCTCAATTTCCTCTTCATACAACTTTGTGTAAGAGTTCTTTAATCCGAGCATTTTTCCTAAATGCCCCATCCAAGTGAACACGTATTTCTTTATTCCGTTCACATCTTTCAAGTCCGGATCTATCTCCGGTAGAGGTCTTTTATTCTCATACTTCCAGAGCCATACGCCCAGCGGAGTGCTCATCAGTTCATTCTCCGCATCCGCCTCTGTTTTCCTCTGAGCTGGCTTCAAGTTCGCGCTGCCAAGTAAAGTATTCAATGCATTAACCGATTTATCTATCGGTCTGCCCGCAGCACGATCTCTGTTTATATCAAGTTCGAGTGAGCAAATCTGTTTGATGATTGCCTTGGTACCGATATCAAGTTCACTGTTCTCCGGAAACTCTGACATCCAGTACTGATACCTACAGTCAAGTTCGTGATACATTTCGTCTGTGTATCCCGGACCCCAGAAAATTTTTGTCTGTTCCGAAATGTCATAAACCGGTTCTTCTTCATATATCTCTTCCGGTTCTTCTATTATCTCCGGTTCCGGTTCTTTCTCCTCCGGTTTGCCGAATGTAAAAAGCATATCTTCTTCGCGAAGAGTATCATCATACGTCTTATGCAAATTCTTTGCTTTTCTGATATTGGACACATATGCTCTCATTGTATTCTTGATAGCAGTCTGCTTCGTCGCAAGAATGAACTCCTGCTCGTTCCAATAAAGGTTTAAAGCTCGGCAGGTCAATCTTACTGCCGTCCTGCTATCCTGACACTCCGCATAGTATTTATTAAATATATCTTCGAGGCACGTATTGCAAATATGAAGCGTGCCCGTGCCTCTGTATAAATCCGAGAAGTTAGCAGGGAAGTTTCCCTTTCTCTTAGAATATTTAATTCCGCATCTCGAACAGATTACGCATTCCGAGAACGCTTCCATTGCCATCAGCCATCACCTACTCTTCGCTGGTTTCTTTAGCTGCCTCGGCAAACAGATCCACAAGCTGGAGATCATCTTCCTCGTTGTTGTTACTGTCTTCAAACAGATTGGTGTTATACCACTCATCATCAAGACAGTTATTATCAATACGAGTTTCGATTGAACTTTCTGTAAGCGAGTTCTCGTACAACTGTGCCATTGTCTTCAGGTCACGACCGCAGACGAACTTCGGAATACATCTGCCCGGAATATGTACTGGCTCACCAGTCTGAATATTTCTTGAGACACGCGGATTATAGTATTTAATTTCAAATCTGCCAAAGCCACGAATAGCTACGGCTTCGCCACGCTGCATACAAGCTTCTATTACCTGGATGAGCGTCATTAAGATTTCCTTAACGTCGTCTGAGTTAAACGGCGATTCTCTTTCTTTCATGTTAAATATGAAGTCGGCGTTGTTGCCTTCCTCATCCTTAATATGCAGAACATGCTTTGATGTCTTAACCACCTTACCAACATTAGCTTCCTTGAGCGTATTGGTAACGGCACGGACTAAACCGTTAAAATCCAAAACCTTTCATTCCTTTCATTTAAATTTCATCGAGGCCTTTAGCCTTCGGTGCTACCATACCATTCTCAGTGAAATACATACCGAGCTGTTCATCAGCCTTGAGGTCTGAATATACCGACACCATCGAGAGGTCGGACCAGCCTATGTAAGACTGAATAACAGAGTCAGGTATTCCTGCACGCTTGAAGTTTGTAACCGTCATATGACGTAATGCGTGCCAGTAGAAGTCTATACCCATCATTCGTGAAAATACTTCAGCCCAACTATTGAGCGTTACTATAGTCATCGTCAGCCCTGGCTGCTCTGAATCAGGGAACAACCATTCGCTATGAATATTGTTTTCTTCTCTGTATCTCATCCAGTTGTCAAGGTATGGTTTAAATTGTTTGGCAAGTGTATAACACTCAAGCATCTTACCCTGAGCACCCCTGCCTTTAGTTTTAATCGGATCGCTTCTGTATAAGGATCCGCCGCATGTTAAATGACTGTCATCAAAATCAGAAACCTTAAATCTTAACAGTTCTGATTTTCTTCTTCCAGAATATAAAGCAAGTGCAACCGCACAAGCCTTATCATACTTCTTCTTTTCAGTAAGAGTATTCAGCAGAGTTTCAATTTGTTCCTCCGTGAAGACAGTCTTTTCTCTTACTGGAGTTATTACCGGACTCTCGACCTTATTGATAATATTCCTGAATCCTGGGTATTCGTCATCAAGAACATTCTCGATATAGTTACTTAAAGAAGAAAGTGAAGCTTTAAGCCTTCTTACTCTGGCTGGGGAGTTGCCGTTATTATTTAACAGCCAATTCTGATACGCTACCACATTTCTCTTTGTCCAGTTATAAAATTCCTTATTGCCGTTAAACTTTAAATTCCACACGAACGCAATCTGTATATCGTTCTCGTAGGCGGCAATAGTTGTTTCGCTCCTCTGAATCGAGCGAAGATAATCCATGAAATCTTTCAGTAATATTCTGTTCTCCGGAAGGATCTGACTTATAAGTTCCGGGGAGGTGATTTCATTCATCTGTGTTTTCCTCGGCATTATAATCATCTCCTTTATAAATTGGTGTTACTTATTCTCGCTTCTCATCTTCTGGAGAGCTTCGACAACACCGCATTCCTCAGCACAATAATAACGATGTCTCTTTGACTTCTGCTTCATTGTGCGAACAATATGTACGTCAGGAAAAAGTTTAAGGATCTGTTCTTTTTCCTGCTTTGTTACCATAACCAACTGGCAACCTTCCTTTCGTTATAAAATTATAGATGCGCGTGTCGCACCCTAACAAACGTTTTGTTTATATACATAAATAGAAATATTTTACGCCCCTGACAACTCACGCATTTACGCAAGTCGAGGGGCGTAGTTATTTCCAACAATTACAAATTAACTGCTACTTTTTCTACTTCTCATAACAGATTCAACGCTCTGTTTCAGCTTCATTCTAGCTGCACACTCAGGGCAATACTTCGGATTCCTACCGGTTTTAGACTTCTTTTTTATAATTCGACCGCAAGTCTCACACTTGTAGTACGGCTGACCGCAAAACATCAGATATTGATTTCCGAGATCAAGGAAGTTATCTACCTTCATAACAACTTCACCCTCGGCCTCGAAGCAAACCCTAACGTTATTGTTATCAACTTTTCTGGAGAACTGAATCATTTCATTCTTATTTAGTTCTGCGAACATTGCGCTCTGTCTGCGGACTGAAGTATTGATATTAGCGAGTTTCATAATATCTGAGTCTTTGTTTGATACCCAGCCATCAGCTTTCTCGTTAATAGTCCTCCAGTACTTAGACAAGCAGAGCAATGTAAACGCTAATCTCCTTATCGGCTTACCATCAAGCTGCCCTATGCGTTCAAGTTCCTTATCTGTAATCGGTATATAGTCAATCTCGACAAGTCCATACTTCTGAGCACGCTTTACGGCGAAGTCGATTGTATCACCCCATTTAGGAATAGATGCTGATGAGTCACAGGCTCGAAGAAAATCTTCAAGACGTTTGCGAACCTGGTTCTTCGTTTCACCTTTGGATACATAATATTTCGCAACCCTGTATAATGTTTCAGATGGTTTATTACCAAGTGAGTGTTCACGGATAGCTTCTTCAGCCCACTCGTATTCATTCAGCACTATCATTTTCTTCTCCCTCAACTTTCTTTTCCTTTATCGTAAAACGTTTGCCACCATATTCAAATTCACCCTCGGCACAGAGTTCCGGGAAGCGTAGCGTGTTGTCGTTGTTCTTAAGAAGATTATCAACAACGATATTACCGCATGAGCTCCAGATATATCTCTTGGTGGATGCGTTTGAATAACAAATATCAATAAGGATGTCTGTGAGTGTTCTTCTACACGGACAAACCTTGTCACATTCTTCCTCAAACTCAGCTTTGATTCTGTCGAGCTGTTCATTGAATTCATCACCATCAACACGCTCATAGCACGCTCTGGTTTTATAATTCTTGAGTCTGTTAAGATAATCATTATGCAGATTCCTAACGGCCTTATAATCCTTGTCAGTATAAGTTATGCCACTCTTCAGGATCTCCGGATCAAATTCAGCATTTGTACCGGACTTGTTCTTGATGAAGTCATCAAACTCTCTCTCGAAGATTCTGCAGATTCTGTTCATTACACAGTCATTTAAGCCAACCGGCATCATCTTATCGTAATAATGCAGGAACTCAATCTGTCTCGGTGTGAGTTCATCATATCTCTTTTCTTTAAGTTCTCCTACTGTCATACCAAACTCTCTCAACGCGTTCTTGTTTGTACTGGATAGAAAGTCCTTATAATCTCTCGCCAGAGAAGGGTAGATGTAGGTCATGAACATTGGCTTTTTGTCTGCGATGATCGTGCGGTAGAAATCACGCTTCTCATCATCTTCGATCTTAGCTACCGCATGACGATCGTACCACTCTCTCGGAGCCGGAAGAGATATAATACCCTTTGCTTTATCAATTGCCCTTTCCTTTTGGCTAAACTATTTAAGTTATAATAGGACGCTACTCCTTGCCGACTTTCGTCCTCAGCCATTTCGACTGAGAGAAGACTATATCATCATCCCTAAGGATGCCCACCACTTCGAAATACCAATAGCTTGTATCCCTACACTCATAAGAGTTAGTCGTTGAACTTTCTCCTGTTCGGAACTTAGCTGCTAGATTGCCTATTGCTTAATACTTAGGATTTAACCATATACCATCTTACAGTTTCTTTCTGCTTTCGCCGCATTCACGTTTGGAACTGTTCGCTCCTCCGTTGTAGCACTGTAAGCTTTAAGGGATTCCAGCAATTCAATGAGTCGTTTTTCAAGCACATTTCTGTACAAGCGGACTAGTCGATAATTGATAATCCTGTTGTAGGAGCTGACCACACCTTATGCGGTATGTAAGCTCTTCATATTCTCTGCTTCCTTTTTCATAGTTATACCTAACCTCATACATTGAAGTAGTTCTGTTTGTAATACTGCCAATATCATTACCGAAAGCATTCATATCAGATACAACGAAGTCTTCTTCCGAAGCTATTTTCTTTTCTGCCTTCTTCTGGATACAAACAATAGCCGGAAGCTTTTCATGTCTGCGGAGTAGAACTTCGTTATCTGTTATAAACGTGAGATCTCCGTCGAAGTCTAATCCATTTAATGAGGGCATTGTTTCATCCCACGCATTAAGTATTGTGCAGGTCTTCATATACTGATACCAGTACCGAACCTCATCGGACTTACAAACTTTCATTTTCCTTATATTTTCATGACAAGACATCGGGGCTCTGAAGCACACTACTTCATCAGAGCTGTTATCAGCCCAATACTGATTATATATCTCCCCGGCCTTAAGTAATCCGGTTTCCTCCAGACCAAATACTTTCTGGCACAGAATATATGGATCTCCAGATACAATCGAATAATTTGCGTGAACCTTGAGCACGCCTATCTTCGCAGCGTTAATTCTGTTCCTGATAAGCTGATAAATACTATTCTGGACATATGGATCATCGAACACTCTCTGGTCCGCCATTATAGCCTTAGCGATATCATCAGCTGAGCGGCCAATGTTTTCTTCCGTCATACCTACGCCTCTGAGGAATACGAGAGCACGCCGCCAGTCGCCTTGCAGCACATCCCATATCTCGTTAAGGGTAGGGGAGATAAGTTCCTGTATATCATCCTCATCGAGGTTAAATGGCTGTACAAACTGATAGTTTAAACATCGTTCATCCTCAAGTACCTCCGGGCACGCTTTGGTTATAGCGAATGTATAGTGATTCTCCTCAGATAATCTGATAAACTCCTCACAGCTTGGATAGCTGTCCCATAACTTTAACATAGATGTGGTCAGTATCAGTTCTACATTCCTGATATCCACCTCGTTGCCCCATACGTCCTTGACAAGATATTTGCCGCCTGCGACCTTATCAGCAAAGTCCAGAAAGTCAAACGTAAAAACCATACCCTTAGTAAAGCTGTACCTACAGCACATACCGCTTGCCGTATAGTCAAGACCTATCTCCTCACTCCACCTCTGTGCCAGAGAGGGAAGCATCAGTCCGAAGCCGTCAGTGGCATCAAGCTTCATAAGATAATCCTTCTTGTATTCCATCACCGGTTCGCCCTCATCCTGACTGGAGAGATAAATGATATCTGAGAGGAACTCAGTCTCTACATCATCCACAACCAGGATCCCTTTCGGTAGTGATACCGGAACTGAAGCACTACAGGTCAGCGCCATGTATGCATTCAGCTTGGCGGGCACCATAGCCTTGGTCATATCCCTACCGTTGTTGATACGCCTGTGCAGCTCGTCCGAGAGCCTTTCCGAGACAAACACTATGGTGGAGTTCTTAATACCACCAGTAGTTCCAAGCAAACGTTTATACTTTATTCCGTTTACTTTAAATCCCTTTACTGCTCGCAGATAATCTTTACCTTTGTCTATAATTAAACAAAGATAGTCCGGTTTAAACTGAAGTGCATCCAGATCAGAATAGAGCCTGCGCATTTCACGGCGTATTTGTAAAGACGGTTCGCACTTACGCAGTTCCCTTATCTGCTTTTTGATTGACTTTGCCTTTCTGTCAGCGTCCGTTACTCCATTCAGCTCGTCGATCCACCTGAGCATCTGACTGTCCGCCAGTGAGATGATCTCGTCATTGTTCCTGGCTTCGTCAAGTGAGACGTTAAGATTCCACTTCTCTCTGCGAAGCCTTGAGCTGTTAATCTTCAGAATGTACTTCTGACATGTCAACTGCTTGCTAATAGTAACCACATCCTATTCATCATAAATTATATATATTAAACTGGATACTTCACCGACCAGGTTGTTATCCAGTCGATGAAGTATTTTACCAGTTATTTACTCTTAAAATGCTACTTCATAGGATCAAAATTTTTCAGGCTCAGAAAGCCTGTTTTATCCTCTTCGGTAATCCTATTAAATTCTTTTCTGAATTCGTATCTGTTTTCCTCAATCAGTATGTCCGCTTCTTCATCGTCGATGTATTCGTCGATAGGAGAGTAGGAACAGCCTATACCGCCATATCCCTTGTCACACTGATTGGAATCATGCCATTGGCAGTTCCAACACTTAAACATCTATTTTCTTCACCCCTCCCGATATCTCATTCATCCAGTTAATAAGTATTCTTCTCATACGGCTGCTCGGCAGGTATAAGTACACTGGCTTACCGTCTCTTATAGCTGAACGCCAGATCCACTGAATCATCGTAGACAGAGCGTAAAGTTCGTCGTTTATCTCTATCCCCAGAGCATTATACATAAACTTTACCGGAAGGAAGTAATACAGATTCACTGCATAAACCAGATACTCTGCATTTCGGTAATCGTTAGTTGCCTTTGTATTAAAGGAGAGGAAATTCTGCGAGTATCCCGCACCCGCCAACTTCTCCTGGAACATCTTATAGGTAGACCAAAGTCTCTTCTCATTTAAATGTTTTCCAGAAATAGAACCTGCACCACCGCTTGATTCTGGCCACTTATGCCTGTAACAGTTACCTATATTGTTCTTTAATTTCTTTATCTTATCTCCTTTGCCCTCTGTAGCCTTTCCATCCTCACGGATAAACCAGCTAACCGATAATGCATTTTCCTCATTACCTATCTCGTTAAGAGCTTCATCATCCAGTATATGAATCATATTATATATATGCTTCGTGTAGTCTGGTATGTACTTACTAACCCCTCCGGAGAAGTCGAAAAAGAAACCTTTCTGAGTTTTGTTAATTGATATATACTGATACTCCAGTTCAAATAATTTAAAGATGTTGTACAATCCCTGCCCCTCAAATCTGTAGGTCATGACAATTACGTCTTTAAATACTGTGAAGAGTTCCGGGCGGACCATCCAGTAGAATGAGGCTCCGGTTCTTTTGCCATCACTTTTAAAGATATACGCCCTGAGTATCCTTTCGTCTACCTGTTTATAAAACTCACTAAATTTCCCGTCTGCGCTCAAATCCTTAGCAGCCTCACTTCTTCTGTACGTTGCTATCTCAACAGACTCACTTGAGTAATCAATGGTTTCAATTAAATCTCCAGCACGAACAAATACAGCTATATCCGAAATAGTGAACCCGTTGACGGTATCCGTCTCTTCTTCACTGTCTCCGCTCATCTGTATCTCCTCAAGGTTTTCGTCTACTATAAGTGTATACCCCTGCTCCTTAATAACATCTGTAATCTCAGGAGCCAGCTCCCGGAACAGGGAGTGGGTAGTCACCACACTTTTGCCCTGACGGACCAAACGTTCAAAGTCTTTGCGTTTTGCATATTCACCACATTCTCTTTTGGCAGTTGCAGCTGAAGGAGTATGAAGGGCGATGCCGTGGCACTGAGTCAGGATCCTGTCAACTTCATCCAGAAAAGGAGTGACATATATCGTTTTGTCGGCCCTGTGAGCTTTCAGGTAATTTATGGCAGCAGAAGTCTTGCCACTACCCATTATCGCATCACATATATAAATCATTCCCTCACCACCCTATAGATTGTAATTCCAAATTTCAATGGCTTCTTCTGGACTGACAGCAAACCGTGGCGGATCCCCGGTGCATTCAGGATTCTCACACTCAACCCTGAATTTATACCCTGCCCACTGCCCAAAATTAGCGTATCGTAAAATTCCTTTGGATCCGCAATGTCTACAGGATCTAGGTTTGAAATTCTTCCATTCTTTTGCTTCCGACGCAGGTTTAAATGCGTTATCCCACGCATCCTTGTTTTTATACATTACCATATTAAAATCTTTATCCAGAACAACAGCCATTAGGGAGGACTCGAAATTGGACTCAAGTTCTACTATTTTATCCTTAGCTTTTTTGAGAGAGCTCACCTCTTCAGTGGTAACTCTACCTTTTTGTTTTATTACTATTGTGTACATAAATACATCTCCTTAAAGAAAAAATCTCTGCAATTTGAGTACTTTTTTGCAAAAATCCTACATTGCGATTTTTTTGCAGCTTCACTCCCGCCGGGAAAGTTACACTTGCAGGATACTGGATACCTATGTCATTCGATTTGGATATTTCCTATATAAATATATTTAAAGGGGAATACTGTCCAAACGAGGAAAATACGTGGGTTGTGAGAAGATTTGCGAGGCAAATGCAAGGACCGCCTCGCAAACCCATAGATACGTGGGTTATGCCTACCTGTTTTCCTATGTTAAATATTTTAAAGGGGAGTACCCCTCAATCGACGTAGATACGCCAGTTAAAAATTATTTTGCGAGGCAAAACATGATAGTGCCTCGCAAGCTCGAAACTGCGTGGTTTATTTCTTTCCCTTATTCCTTTTCTTGTTTCTCGCTTTCTGTTCGAGTAACCTAGGATCGTTTTCTTCGCACATTTCAAAACCTTCGTACTTTTCATTGTACTGGTCTATGATATATCCTTTGGTTCCAGTCGGAGATTCTTCGGTCAGGTCTATGAGTATTTGCTTAGCCAGTTCGTAAGGGCCTACCATTCCGGCTACTGGGTTCTTACCTGGTTCTTTAAAATAGAATCCAAATATTAAATCACTCATCTGCATCCTCCTCATTTATCTTGTCCAGTAAGGAAACCGGGTAGGTTTCTTCTCTGGATAAACAACTTTTAATATTCTACTTATATTATATCATATTTATTCTATTCCGTCAAGTAGTCTTTTAAGAGTTTAAGTTTTCGGGTATAGATGATTTGTTAAGTTAATCTACATATGCTCACTATTTTGGATACTGGTGGGTATGGACACGATCCAGTCAGAATTAACACTCGTAAAAAATTTCTACTCGTCATTTTCCGGGTCAGAGAAAAAATCGATATCGGTAAATCGCTTATTTGCGGGGGTGGATGGGGTTAGAGGATTTGGAGGTGAGGCTTGGGAGGAGAAGTGACCTGTCTTCCGGTTGTCCGGTCTGCCTTCGGTAATACTAAAACCTATATCCACAAGTGAGAAAATCGGAAATAGAATAATTTTGTATCAGATTTTAAAAAAACACTTGACAAACCACGTATTTAGGCGTATAATAAAACCATAGAGAAAAGAAATTTTCTCTATATCATAAACTTTTAAACCTTGTCACAAAAAGTGACACAACATCTTAGGAGGATGATTTTTATGAAAAAGTACGCAAACACAACCGCAACCACAAACGACGCAAACAACACATTTTCCGGCATGACATTCACAGAACGTCAAGAAATGCTGAACCGTAAAAACGCTTTAAAAGCCCGTGAAAACGTGACTTTCAAGCCTTTAAACATCAACTGGAAAGACGATAAACATTTTGACGTTCCGGTAGACATTCTGTCAACTGAATCATGGAAAAATTTCATGATAATCATTGAATCATGGAAGGCTGAAAGTGCTGAAAAACACGTATTTTCCGACCTTGTAAGTGACGCTGAAAAGAATCCGTGTGAGTCGACTTTTAGAGCTTTAAGTCCTGCTATGGTACTCTGTGTACTTAGACGCATGCTTGACGTAACACCGGACAACGAAAAGGTACGTGAAATGTATTATGACTGTATCAAAAATCCATGGAGTGGAAGCGCTTCAGATCACGTAAACACGGCATTTATTGAACTTTGGAGCGCTATGAAAACTGAGAATAAATTCCAGTTTGAACTGCTCAAAACTCCGAATATTTGTCATAGATATTGGTTAACCCGTAAAATCATGGTAAATAAACCAACAAAACAGGTCGTAATATCTGACACACTAGACACTGTTGCAACATATCGTGAAGTTGAGACGTCTGTTCTTCGTGAAATATTCCACAAAATCAGACAGAACATCGCTTCTTACGACAGCTTCAAGTCTTACGACGGGCGCTACAGCTATATTGAGTTAGATAATGCGACAGAAGGCACTAAAATCTATCAGCGACTCGTGTATAATATTGATACGTTAGAGGACGAAAACAGACTCAGAGTATCGACAGCCGACCTTAAGCTGTCGGAATCAGAAACAAAAGTGCTCGCATTTAGACTTAAAATGCCGTTTGCCGGATACAAAGTCATTGCTAAAAGTTTAAAAATGAGTCAAGAAACTGTAAAAAGTGCTTTAAAGCGTATCCGTAATAAGGCTTTAAGCATTGAATCACTGAAAAATGTACTTGACTTTAACAATGCAAGTGCCCACGAGATACTTGCCAATTCCTGGAACGAAAAGGATTCAAGCCCTATTTCACGCGGTTCATACGATACTGAAACTGCAAACAAGCTGTCAGAAATGAGTAACATTCCGATACACGTTGACCCACAGAGTGACGCAGAGTTTACAGGTGCTGATATTAGCATAGTAGCTAATGAATACAAAGTCAATCTTCACAAGTCAACAGACTATTTAAACCCGCCTATTTTCGAGCACTACGGCAAACTGGAAAATATTTCATATGCTACGTGGATGTTTGCAAATAGTCATAAAGGCGCAATTGTTATCAGATAATATAACACTCTAATCCCCTTAGCAAGTCCCTCAAATGACGTAAATACGTTGTCTGAGGGACTTTTTTTTGTTTGCTTTGGACTTTTGCACCCCCCTTGCGTTGACGGTCGGGGGGCTTGCACCCCCCTTGCGTTGACGGTCGGGGGGCTTGCACCCCCCTTGCGTTGACGGTCGGGGGGCTTGCACCCCCCTTGCGTTGACGGTCGGGGGGCTTGCACCCCCCTTGCGTTGACGGTCGGGGGGCTTGCACCCCCCTTGCGTTGACCCCTTGCTACTATGGATTTTTTCCAAATAGCAAAAATCTATAAGCCAACGAGTTTGAACACCTACGGTGTGCTCTTGAGCTTCTCTACGAGAATCGAACAAATTGGACGGTTTTTACTTGATGGAAAATTGACGGTGTAGCAGGCGCTCAAGCCCGATAGAGTGAATAAATGACGGTTGCCGACGGTTGCCCAGTAGGTGAAAATGGGTGAAACGTGCAAATGGAGGCTTGCCCGTTTGCATGGATACAGTTTCGGGTTCTCTGATACATGGCTTTGACCCATGAGATAAACCCGCGGATAAATGTAAATTCAGCCCTTACATAAGCGTGTACAGGGCTTTACATATTACCCCGTTTCCTAAAAGCGGATTGTGTGCTTGCACACAGGCAGTTGCGACACTGCCACGGGGTTTAGTGCTGTAAAGGGCAGCACATAAACCACAGTCAATTTACACAGGAGGTAATTTATCATGACTGAAAAAATGAAAAATGCTCTTGCCAACATGGAAGAGGAAAAGATCAATCTTGAAGAACTCGTAAAAGAGTGGAACACAGAATCAAACAAGGAAGCCCCTTCAATCAAGGTTCTTAACGACACAAAGGACGCAATCGACAAGTCAATCAAAAACTACGGCACAGCTGTAAAGGTTGCGACTTTTGAAGCAATCCTTGAAAAGGACGGTAACATTATCGTAAATGCGGCATCGCTCCACCACTTCGACGCTTTAAGCGTCAAGGACGTAAAGGATGAATTTGGGCATATCTCCAAAGAAATATCCACCCGCATGACACAGATTGACCCGTTAGAGCTTCAGAAATACGCCGGAAAAACTATCGGTGAAGACAAGAACTGGGTGTGGACGTGTGAACGACTCAATTTCCGCCTTACTCTTGCGGTAGGCAAAAATTTAGGGTTGACCGAAAATCAGCTGAAAAGCATCAATGACAGCTATTCGTTCTCAAAACTTTGTGAAGACCTCAGAAATGCGGGTAACCTTGAAGACATTAACAAAACTGCCGACCCGACTTCTAAGACGCAGCTCCTCAAATCACTCAATGTGCTTGTCGCACAAATGGTCGGAAAAGATTTCAAGGGCTCATCACACGACGTTTCATACCTGCTTGCAACTCAGACAAAGAAGGGTAAAGCTGCCCTTAGCGTAACAGCAGCCACACACAAGGCGTTCCGCATGATAATCATGGATATTCTCTGCAATATCATCAAGGTAAAAGAGTCGAAATCTGAGGGCTCAATGTACACAGTCGAGTACAAGGCAAAGAAGTAATCATCTTACCCCAATAAATCCCCTAAACCCCGCCGTAAAAGCGGCTTTCCGGTGCAATGCCGGAACGGGGTTATCGCAAACCCATAAACCAAAACCAAACCTTTAGGAGGAATCAATATGTTTAAAATTGCAAAAGACGCTTTAAACTTTGAAATTATGGCAGCACGGGCTCGTGCTCGTGCAATAGAAACACAGGAAGCTAAAGAATCTGAGTCAAGCTCAGATGAGTGGAACGTAGAAGACGAACCGATTTGTATATAAGGGGGAATTTCAAATGACAGGAACAGGAATTTTAGATGCAAAAATCACAGCTCAGGAAATTAACGAGCTTCTCGACATAAACGACTTTGCAGGAATCGTGTACCGCCTTTGGGACGGCGACGGACTCCGTGTAATCGAGGAATGCGAAAAAGCAGCGCCATTCGCATACGGAATCAAGGAATTCCTTGGGAAATACTGCACTGCGTGCGGTGGTGACTGGGGAAATATGCTTCTGTCCGGAGTAAAAGAACTTTACCCAGGTGTTTGGGAAGCTATTCCGGAAAAAATGGGGAATTTCAGCTTTGTGGGAATTACAGCTGTGCTGAATCTCCTTGGAATCGATACCTCCAAAGAAAATTGATATAAAGGTTTATGGTTTATCTCCGTCCGGAAAAGCCGGCTTGCCTGCCTGCAATGGCAGGGCGGGGAATCACGCCTAAACAGGCGGAATTTCAAAACAAACCTAAACCATAAACAGGAGGAATTTCAAATGAAAATCACAATCAAAATCACTCATAAGGAGTTCCGTCAGCTTTGCAAGGATTTTCTTGCAGACTGCGAGGAATTCAAGAAGTCATGCAAAACCACAGAGGAATACAAGGCAAAAGTCAAGGAAAATGAAAAGGATCCGTATTACTCGAAGCTCTTCACAGCTACCGAAGTTGTAGATGATGAAAACGACGAGGAAATCGAAGGGTTCACAGAAGAACTCGACGAGGAACTTGACGAGGAGGAATTTTAAAATGGCATACAAAGACGTAAACAGAACATTCCATGCCCTGCCACTTATCGCAGGGCTTTGTTTTTACGGCATTACTGGACAGTATATAAACGCCGAGGAAGCTGAAGAAGCTCAGGAATTTGAACATCGTGTAATGTACGGAATCTCAGAACACTGCATGGTTGATGAATCCGGAAATGTGTTTGACCTTGGCGCAAACGTAGAAGTAGTAAAAGGCGAGGAATATGAAACACAAGTTTGGTTAGGAAACAACGATTTCTCCGAGGAAATTGTAGATTTCTGTCCAATAGAAGAAGTTCTCTATTCCACCGAGGCAGTAGCACTCGGAGGCGGGCAGTTCTTCTGCCTTACAGGAATTTACGCAGGGGAAATTTACTGCGTAAAGGAAGACCTGCAGGAATATGAAACCTACAAACTCAGACTTAACACTCACTGGACAGAGGAAATTGAAGATGATTCAATTTACTCATACATGGATTTGGAAACTTGGGAACTTACCAAAATGGAAGCAGCAGAAACGGGGGAATTTTAAATGAAACCGTATGTTAAAAAGCTCAGCGTGCAGGGAAGAAGAATCTATGACAGCTATGTTTCCGCAATACGTAAAAGGGCGAGGAATATGATTACCGATGGAATGTCAGATTTGGATTTCTCAAACGACGAGTACTTCCACATAAAAGGATATTGCTCAGGTCTTACATATGCATTTGCGACCTACGAGGAATACAAACCTCTTGAGGACGCGCTTTTCGAGGAATACAGGAAAGCTGTAAAGAATTACGAAAGAAAATGGGAGGAAATAAACACATGGGAATCTTAACAAATCCAGTTCTGACTGTAATGAAAACAAACTGGGAATCTGTGAAAAGGGTTTACCCTAAGGACACGGAACTCGCAAACACAGACTTCGAGGAATACCGCAGGAACTGCGAGTACCAGTATGGATATGAGGACGGAATCAGAAGCCTCCTCAATGCACTGGGAATAAACCCTCAGGAACTTTCTAGGGAAGCCAAGAAGGCACTCCTCAACTGGTAGGGGTAAAGTTGTCAATTAAAATCAGCAACGCCCTTGTGGGGCATTACAGAAGGTCTGAGAGGTGTTTAATCATGTATGAACTTCATAGAGTATACACGGGAATCGTAAACAAATACGTCGAGGGAATCGGCTGGGTAAGCAAAGACGCAGACATAAAAGGAAACAAGGTTGCTATGTATGAAATAGAATACATGGATCTTGATGATGAAGGGAAAATCCACTATACAGGAACCGAGGATTTCTCAATCAGAAGGTACAGGGAATTAAACAGAAGGTTCGTCACAGTTAAGGAGGGATACGAGAAAAACAATCCGGCATTAAAGACTAAGTACGGCTGGAAAACTATCTACGAGAAGACGGTATTCGTAAGAAAACTCAACGATGTAAGGGCATACTACAAGCAGCTCTTCAAGAAGTTCGAGGCTTACGATACTCTGAAAATAGGAAGCGTATAAGAAAGGTGGTGATAATCACATGAGGAATTCTAAAAGCTGCTATAGCTTGCTCATGTGGGGAACGGCAATTGCTGTCCTCATCGCAGGGCTCGGAATTTAATTTGATACTTGCTCCTCTCGTAGGAGCTACAGCTCACAAGGTTCAGCCTCCACGCGGCGTGAGTGGATAACCAACCAATGAACCACTGTAGGAAAGTAACAAACCATAAACAAGAAAGGACGGATTTTGGTCAGGGTAAGAAAAGAGCTTTTAAAAATATACTTGACAAACAGACAACGCTGTGATATAGTTAAGTAAGGAATTAAAAGTTCCAGTAAGAATTAGTAAGAATTTAAACGAAAAACTTAGGAGGAATTTCAAATGATCAAGGTAATCTCAGGAACATCACTCAACAAGACAGAACTCGTTATCGACCCATCAACAACACTCATGGAAGCTGCAGAGCAGGCAGGACTCAACGTTCCTGCGGGCGGAATCACACTCAACGGCTCAATGGTTTCCGGTGGGGATTTCAACAAGACTTTCAACGACTACGGAGTAACAGATAAATGTTACTTACTCCAGGTAGTTAAGGCAGACAACGCTTAAGCTACTGGAAAAACAATCTGATGTTACCTCCTAAGCGGAACGGTTATCGCCCCCAATTTCGGGCTTGCGGAATTCAACCCAACCGTTTAGGAGTTTAACATAATAGACACACAATTTCACATCTCTCAAAACACAAGTAAGAAAATTCTAGGAGGAATTTAAAATGAAAATTACTGTAATCAGCGGAATCGCGGTTTTCACAAGTGCAGTTCTCATGTCTGATCTGGAAACACTCAAGAAGGTAACTCCGGAAGTGCTCATCGCCAAGAACGAAGAAAAAGAAATTGAGTTTGTGGTTGACACAGGCTCAAAGGGCTCAGTTGGTACCTACGGAATCACCTTCGACAAGACAGACGCAAGCGGCTTCGCTTCAACATCTGTTGAAATCGGTAACATTCCGGCAGACAAGGTGAAGGAATTCATTGCCACTAAATATGGCAAGGCAATCGCAAAGATGAACTCTTTTGAAGAGGTTGCACCAGAGCGTATCGCACTTGCTAAGTCAGCTCTTGAAACAGCAATGAACAACATCACAATTATGTAATCGCTCAGCGGAAACAAACATTCATTCACGTAAGTGGGGCGGGGTTTCTTAATCTCGCCCCTGTAATTTTAAGGAGGAAATCTAAATGAAGGTAACAGTAATCTCAGGCATCGCAGTTTTCACAAGCACAATTCTCACAGCAGATCTCGAAACACTTGCAACAGTAACACCTGAAGCACTCGTCGTTAAGAACGAGGAAAAGGAAATTGATTTTAAGGTTGCAACAGGAACCACAGGCTCAATCGGAACATACGGAATCACCTTCGATAAGACTGATGCAAGCGGCTACGCAAGCACTTCAGTTTCTGTCGGCGATCTTGAACCGGATAAGATCAAGGGGTTCATTGCTGAAAAGTATGGCAAGGCTCTTGCTAAAATGAACGCATTCGAGGCAACTGCTCCGGAAAAGATCGAAGCTGCCAAGAACGCACTCAGCACAGCAATGGATAGCATCACAATTATGTGATAACATTCTTCACAATTCATAAATAACAGGTAAGTCGGGGCTGGGCATTTGCCTCGCCCCTGTAAATTAAGGAGGAATTTAACCATGATTAAGGTAATAAGCGGAACATCACTCAATAAAACAGAATTAGTTCTTGACCCAAGCACTACAATTCTCGAAGCCGCAGAACAGGCAAATCTCAATGTTGCCGCAGGCGGAATCACACTCAACGGCAGCGTCGTAGGCAGTGCGGATTTCAATAAGACCTTTGCAGACTACGGCGTTACTGATAAATGCTACCTCTTACAGGTGGTTAAAGCAGACAACGCTTAATTTCTGCTGAATAAAACTAGTATTTGATTTTTGTGTAACGCATTTTGTTTTTTTAAAACAACCATTTACTGTCAGTGAATGGATCGCATTGTTAAGGGAAAGGAGGCACCTCCGCCGGAAGGAGGTATCTGGACACGAGCTGGGTACTGTTTTATCTGATTAAAACATACTAAAAAAAAAAATTAAAAGCTCAATCAACATCCAAGCAGAAATATGTTCAGGAAGCCCCAAGATTGCGCAGCCCGCAGATCAGGAAAAAGGTCATCGTAATAGAAGTTCACCTGGTTGAGTAGCCCAGAACTCATCCTTCATCAGGATCAACTTCTAATTAGGTTACACAAACCAAAACCAAAAGGCGGGGAACACAACACCCCGCCAATCTTTCTAAGGAGGAATTTTTAAATGTTCAACGGAAGAATCCCAGCATCAACTGCCTTCAGTTACAACGAAGACGAAGATGATAAGAAGATCTATAAGATCGAATGGAATTATAGTACAGACGTAGTATTCAATATGGTTGTAAGAGCGTTATTAATCGACAGGGTCGAAGACGACGCGCCATTCAAAATCAGGTATAACGAAATAACCAGAAACGCTGGCATGTATGATTCATCATACGATGAATTACACAACAGATTACTCACATTCGACACAGAAAAGTGTGATGAGGATTTATGGCTGATATCTGTAAAGAGATCGGATACAAAGTGGTTTGACGAACTCAGCGAGGGAGTTAAGGAAAAGAGCCCGGAATGGGTTGAAACTGCGAAGGTTAGAAAGTTCTTTAGCAGAACTGAGGTAACATGTTTCACATGCGGCAAGCGGACAATCGTAATCTATAAGCCGATAGAAAATATGTCTCTTGAAACAGAACGTTATGTATTAATGGGAACTCCGGTATATCTGCCGTGGTTCTTCAAGGAAAAGCCTATCACCAAAGAGGAAACAGAGTTCCTTGAAACTCTCAGCAAGACTAACGTAGAACCTTTCTTAAAGGCAATCGCAAACATCGCAGCTATCAAGGGCATCCGGGAAAGGAAAATGGAAGCAGCACTTTCAGGAATTGAGACTCGCTTTGCAAAGAATAAGTTAGAATATCACAAGAACGAAATCTCATCACTGGAACAGACGATAGCTATGAAGCGTGAGGAAATTTCGAATCTGCTCATAAAGATAAGAGATAAGAACATCATTATTGATGGATTAAGAAATGTTGTGAAGAATGAAAGTAACGAAATTCTCGACTTCTTCAAGGCAAATAAAAATCTCGTATTCAATTCATGCAGCGGCGACTCAATCGAGTTTTTTGCTACTGGATATCTTGATGTATTTGATTCGGATACAGCTGAGGAATTTGTAGATAATTACGATAGTATTATTTACGATTATTCAAACATCAGCAGAGAGGACACAGAAAAACTCTTCAATGCGATCTTCGTAGAACATAGTGTGAAGCTCAAGAGTGTTGCAGCTTACAGAATAAAGATAAGCGAGTTCAGAGTGACTGGAATAGCAGACGCAAGCTACATTCCAGAAGTTCAGGATTACTTCCCGAATACACATATCGACCGTTACCACTGTTTAGGTGACTATGAAATGATGATGGTCGATGCGCTCAAGGCGGGCGATACAATCCAGTGTCTCAGTCTCTGCGGAATGTCAGTTCGTTCATTGAACTTCGCAGACAGCACCGTTATGGAAGAGTTTACAACTCGCATAACAAGAACAAACAAGAGAGCTTTTGAATTAAACGGAAACAGCTACACACTCAATGAAGTTCTTGAGGAACTTAGAAAGGAAGGTTAATCATATGAGTCGTGCATTTAATATAGATCAGACAGAAATTGAAAAGATCCGTGAGGAATTTTTAAAATTTCTCGCAGCCGGAGTCTTCAAGAATAACACAGTCAACTACAGCAAGAAACTCACACTGAATACCGGCAAAAAAGCTTCACTGGAAATCAGTCAGCTTGCCGATAAGAAAATGAGAGCACTGGTTGATAAGTTTGATAAAGAGGTTGCATGGCACGGCATCGCCAGAAAGGTAAAGGACGGCGATTATGTCATCGACGACATAGTAGTTTACCCGCAGAAGGTAACAGGTTCAACTGTCACTACGGATCAGGAAAAGTATCAGATGTGGCTCTACGAACAGCCAGACGAGGTTTTTCAGAACTTAAGAATGCAGGGGCACAGCCATGTAAACATGGGCGTAACTCCTTCAAGCGTAGACGAAACCTATTACGGAGGAATCGTTGATCAGCTCAGAGACGACGACTTCTATATCTTCTTGGTTACAAATAAAAAAGGAGACGTATACGTAAACATTTACGATAAACAGAGTAACACAGTCTATGAAGACAATGATGTTACGGTATTCGTCGATGTCGAAGAGGAAATCCTGGAGTTCGCAGAAAAAGCGAAGGAACTCGTGGTTGATGAATACTTCCCAAGATACACAGGTACACAGATTTACAATCTGAAGGGTACCTTAGCCGACACAAAGACTATCGGCAAAGGCAAAGGCGGTAAGAAATCAAAATATAGTGACTACTACGCTGGCATGACAGATGAGGAATACGAAGCGTGGCTGAGCGAAAGATTTGGTTGCGGATGGTAAGGTAAGGAGGGTCTGAAATATGACACGAACAGAGTTTGAAGATATCACCACCTATGATGAACTGGAACAATGCGCAAGGGATTATGATTATTTTAATGATGTTTTCACAGGCGGTTTATATACGCACGGCGAATTTGAAAGCAGAATTCTCGATGACGCAAAGTACTGCGACTCTCTGTCAGATTTAAGAAGCTTGGTTGATGATATACCAAGTGACAGGTATGACAGATATATACACGACGACTACGACGGAACGTGGAGAGGAACAGACGACAACGACGGGCAGTTCAATGATTATAAAGACGATCTCAAATCATATATGGACAACAACCAGGAATGGGAAGATGAACCCGAAGAAGAGGATGACCCTGAGGAGGAAGAAGAACCTGCCGCAGAAGGGGAAGCAGCAACAGATATAATGGACATCATCCATGAAATTGTTGACAATTATGAGATTCCGGAAGAGGAACCTGAACCTGAGACACCAGCTCTTACAGAAGAACAGGAAAGTGAATTTGCCGAAGAACTCATGAAGGCATTTGAAGAGTACTGTACAACGGAAGTCCAGATCAAAGAAGAACCTGAAGAAGAAAAGGTGAACCTTGAAGAATTATTTGTGGAGGCGTGTTAATATGAATTTATCAAAATCACTCGAATACTTCAACCCAAGCAATGTAAACGGCAACATCCACATCATCGGATGTGGATCTGTCGGTTCAACAATCGCAGAAAACCTCGCCCGCTGTGGCGTAAAGTCAATGGTTCTCTGGGATTTTGATAAGGTAGAGGAACATAATATCGTGAACCAGATGTTCACGAAAGAAGATGTCGGCAAGGAAAAGACAGAAGCTCTCAAGGGTATTCTCCAGAACATCAATCCGGACATCGAGATCAAAACAAAGAAGGGTTGGAACGGTGAAACTCTTGCAGGATATGTCTTCCTTTGCGTAGACAGTATCGAGATCCGCAGAGAAATCTGTGAAAAACATATGCTTAATCCGATGGTTAAAGCAGTGTTCGACATAAGAACTTTGTTAGAGCACGCACAGCATTACGCTGCTGACTGGTCAGATAAAAGCATGAGGGAAAATCTTCTGGCTACAATGCAGTTCAGCCATGAAGAAGCGAAGGCAGAAACTCCCACATCAGCTTGCGGCATTACACTGGGCGTGTGCCCTGTTGTTAGAGTGGTATCGTCAATCGCAGTAACCAACTTCATACACTTCGTAAAGGGCGAAGGAATTAAGAAGATGGTTTTAGTTGATCTGAAGAGCTTTGAAATCGACGCTTTTTAAGCGAGCGACAAAACGTAATAAAACATAACTCCGCAAGAAAGTTGGAAAAAACTATCCCCCGCAAACCTGATAGCTACGTGGTTTGCGGGATTTTTGCGGCGGTATTGTTTATGTAATTTATGTATCACGCTATCTTTTATTAATACATGAAAATGTGTAACGCATATTATTTTATATCCAATATGAAATAACCTTTTGATGTAATTAAAAGGCTCGACATGATAAGGCGAAGGAGGAGGAGAGGCGACAACTCAAGTCGCCATCTCCGGATCTGGAGCCGCCCTGATTAGAGAAACAGATCTCAGGAAGCACGCAAATACGTGGACCTTCGTTCTTTTGTTCCGCAAAGGAACAAATAAAAGATCGCTTTGACGCGCGCCGGTGGCACCAGCGCCCGCTGCCCTGAGATCCTGAAAGGTAATCAGGTTACACGAACAATGGTAGTAAGATAATTAAACTTGGAGGTTTTGATTATGACTAACAAAGAATTTGCAAAGGTATTAAAAGAAAAAATGGAAGAATACAATCTTATCCAGGCAAATGAGGAATTCCTCGTTGAATGTGTAAATGATGTAGAGGTTGCAAGAATAAAACTGAACGGCGATGAGGTATCAATGGCAGTAAGACTGGCAGATACACAGAAGTCAGTAAACGAAAGAGGATGGGACATTGTCCTTAGGGCAACTGGCGAGGCTTTGACAAGCATCAGAAAAAGGGCTGGTGGATTCATGAATAAGATCGACAGAATAGAAGACTACACTAAGATTAAGGACGAATTAATCATCAGACCTGTGAATTATAGTGCGGAATTTATCCAGAAGAATGCAAAAGAACCTTGCATGTACTGCAAGAAGGGTGATATTGCGCTGGTTCTTTACCTTATTATGAGTGACTGCGACGGAATCTTGAACACAATAAAGGTTCCGATGAGATGTGTCGAAGGATATAAGAAGCAGACAGGTATGAAGGATTTGGATATCTTCGCGGCTGCAATGGAGAACACAGTAAAGAATCAGGTTCCAATGTTCTACACAGACATGTTTAACATAACTGACGGAAGCGGAAAGAAAGTTCTCGAAAGCAAGGAAAGACTTAGTAACAACAGAGTCACGCTCGTCACAACCAGCAGGAAAACAAACGGAGCGATCGCAATGTTCTGTCCGGGAGTTAAGGAAAAGCTTGCAGAAATGTACGGCGATAGCTTCTACGTAGCGTTCACAAGTATACACGAGGCTATGGTTCACAAGGTTGGAAGCATCGATCCGACGAGCATTAAGCGTAATGTAACGGAAACAAATAGAATATTCGGACCAGCGGATACTCTTTCTGGAGAGATATTCTTCTTCAATAAAGACACGAAAGAATTTACGACGGTTAATTGCTAAAAATAAAGAGGACTAGGAAAAATGAAATTTGGGGATTTTTACAGTAAGGCTGCACTGAGCATAGACTTCACACTGGTTTCTGCAGGCAGTCAGGAAGTTATAATTGAAAGCACAAAGAACGAAAGTCCACAGCGGGTTGAGGATTTCCTCGATCACGCCGTGGTCTTCTTCTCTCTGGACAATAATAAGATTGTCGTGGAGGTTGACAATTAATTTGAAAGGAGGAAACTCTATGTACAATGAGTATGTAGTAGTTGTTCTTAATAAGAAAACAGTTCAGCTATCTCTGGACGATTTCTTTTCGTTACCAGATAATGAATGGAACGAAAGATATAAAAACTATACACGCAAGGACGGCAGGAATACAAACACACGAACATACTTATCCAGAAATGCTGAAAAGATATTCGGCAGTTTGAATATTCAGTCACTCATTAATGAATTGTGGTGCTTTAACGAGAAGTACAAGGATCTCTTTGAAGTGGATAGAGCGGAACTTTATAGATCATTCCACATTCCGAAGAGATCCGGCGGCCTTCGTAGAATCGATGCACCTAAGCCGAGACTTATGGAGGCGCTTCGGGAACTTAAGTTCATCTTCGAGGATGGATTTGGTGCGATGTATCATACATCAGCATTTGCATATATAAAAGGCAGAAGCACACTGGATGCAGTAAAGAGACATCAGGGTAATGAAAGTAAGTGGTTTGCAAAGTTCGACCTTCATAACTTCTTTGGAAGCACAACTCCGGAATTCGTGACAAAGATGTTCAGTATGATTTTTCCGTTTTCCAGAGTTCTTGCGGTTCCGGAAGGAAAGAAATATTTCGAGCAGGCAATCAGCCTTGCGTTCTTAAACGGCGGGCTTCCTCAAGGAACTCCGATCAGCCCACTAATAACAAACATCATGATGATCCCAATTGACTACAAGCTGTTTAATATGTTCAGGGATTATGATAACAGGAAGTTTGTGTATACAAGATATGCGGATGACTTCATCATATCATGTAAGATAGACTTCAGTTACAAGATGATTGAGGACGAAATAGTAAAGGTTCTTCAGGAATTCGGAGCTCCGTTCGAGCTTAATAGAAAGAAGACAAGGTATGGTTCTTCTGCAGGTTCAAACTGGAATCTTGGCGTAATGCTTAATAAGGACAATCAGATTACAGTCGGATATAAGAACAAGAAAAAGTTCACCGCAATGTTGTATTCATACGGCATGGACAAAAAGAACGGAAAGGACTGGTCGTTGAATGACATTCAAGTGCTCGAAGGGTATCGTAATTACTTCTCGATGGTCGAAAAGGAAGCCATTCAGAAAATAGTTGACAAGATGAGTCAGAAGGTCGGCTTGAATATAGCTGAGTCAATTAAGAATGACTTGAAAACTTTATAAGGTGATACCATTCATGGCTTGAGGAGGAATATGATGAACCCAAAACAGGCAATGGCTTGCTCTGCTATTGTTGATATCCTTAGGATTTTTGCAGACACAGAGATCGGCGGTCAGTATGAAATTAACTACGAGGAAATTTCGGCATATCTTGAATCATTTAGGTTTGCGACTGACTACTTTGAGTGTCTGACGAAAGAGGATGTTTATGAACGGTTTACTCAGGATATCTACAACGGCTTACCAGTCTGGAGATGGCTTATACTTCCGGAATGGACTAAGGAAATGGTAGAGCGTAGCTTTAAAGATGAGTGCGACGCTGAATATAAGGAACTCTGCAAGCAATACAAATGTCTCACCTGTAAATATTATAAGACTGATAGGACAGAGATTGGTATGCATCACGAGTGTATATTCCTTAAAGGGCAGGAACGCGCAAAACGATTTAGCGACAGACGCTTTGTTCTTAGACGTGATGAAGAACCATTTAAGTTAAAGAGAAAATGCAAAAATTATGAAGTAAAAACAAAACAAGAGGTAATGTGAAAATGAAAGGTTATTCTGGGATATTTGGAATTATCTTATCAACAGCGTTTATGATAACAGATGCAACCACACCTAGTTTAAATATAGTTTGCTCTATTATTTTTAAAACAATTTATATATCCATGTTCGTAATTGTTTGCGTGTGGGTAATACTTGACAACAGAAAAGAACAGAGAGAAAAGATGGAAAGAGATACAGCGAAGCGAAAGAAAATGATCCGGCAGCAATGGGAAAATGACTACGCTGCATTCAGGAAGGAGAGAAATTATCATGGGTGATCTTAAGAAGACTGGAAAACTGGTTGATATTAACCTCGTGCTCAGAGAATATAACAAACTTTTATACACATGGTTAAAAGAAGTTAAGACAAGTATTGATGCTGGAGAGGGCAAGGAAGTTGCTGAAAAGATCGAGCAGAAGTACAGATTCCAGGCACAAGGCTTTCTAAGAGCTCTCAGAAAGATGATGTGCAACAATGATATGCATCAGCTGAGAGCACAGTTCAACAACACAATTAAGAAATCAGGTTTCATCATATACGGAGAGGATGGTTTTAATGAGTTGCGTAAGTGCGGAGGAAATGCAGAAAGCACAGACAAAAGCAATTTAGGACTTAGAGAGGGCCTTGAATATATTAGCGAAAAATATACTCGAAAATACGCCTGCAATGATTGCAACAGACTTAAGGAGGATTTAAATGAAGATAATTCATAAAAAGCCAGTACCTTTGGGAAAGCTTGAACAGGGTGAGGTTTTTAAGGTAAATCTTGAGGACAAAACGATGTATATCTACCTCGGAGAAAGAGATGAGAAGCTTCAGGAGGCAGGGTATAGATGCAACTGCGCTGCTCTTGATGTAGGTTATCTCTGGACATTCGAGAAGGATGAGCTCGTATATCCCGTTCAGGGCGCGTTTGTAGAGGGTGCAGAGGAATGAGGGTATTCTTATCACTCCCGTTCGATGGACGCTCTGACGAGCGTATAGAGCGTGAAATTGAGCGTATGAAATCCTGGTTTTGTAGCAACAGATATATCATGGAAGTTCCTCAGGATGGCGAACCAAGATTCCGGAAGATAAAAGAAGATGAAGTTGAGTTCGTTGACGGCAGGATCACTGTTGAAACGAAGCCTAATACAGCCCCTACAGCGGGCGTGAGGGCATGTTTCAAAGGAAGGGTGTACTGCTTAGGCGAGGCGATTAAACTGCTGTCTACGTGCGACGAGGCGCTGTTTAGCGAGGATTATGATGACGCAAAAGGCTGTCGTGTTGAGATGGCTGTGTGTGACATCTATCATATTCCAAGAATCATAATTGATCCGGAAATAAATGATAAGTGGCGGTCAGCACTAAACGCAATGTATAAGAAAGGGAAGCTGTTAAGGTAATGTTTCTGGCATGTGATACAAAACTCTTATCCAGTCAGGATGTAGACAGGATAAGTAAGACAACCGAGATCTATCTTTCATTTCTTGATGCAGTTAAGGCTGCGTCGAGAATGAAGAAAGGCGGAAATGTTCTGCGTGTAGTTGACGCAGAACAGGATGCATTTATAGGGTTTATCGTTAGCCCTTGTAAATAACGTAAGCGACCAGAGAGATGATATCATGTAAGATATGTTTTGCCGCAGCATTAAGACATATCCGGCAGGATATTCTTTTGGTGTTACCGGAAGATAAGCAGAGGTATTTGTTAATAATGTTTTAAAGTTTCTGAAGGTTAGGGAAACTTTAAAAGTCTGGTTAAAACAATAATTCAAAGGAGTAAGGTAAGCATGAATAAAGAAATTTTCCAGCTAATAGACACAGGAAACGGACAGTCGTACTTCTGTAGTTCAAAACAGGCAGTACAGAAGATGATAGCAGAAATCACAGGGCTTCCTATGAGTGATAATGCAGTAAGGGAAGCAGCGAATGGGCAGAGCGACAGTTTCTTAGTGGAAGCCCATCCGTTATATGACAAGAATGGTCTGTAATATCGTTCAGCAGTAGACGCGGGACTGATTGATAGAAGAAATGATGTTGACTATAACATGCTTTTGCTGTCAGCGAAAGTAACGCGAAAACTTGATCACCGAATTTTGTTTTAAAATTTCTGTTTGATCGCAAAACAAAAATATTTAAAAGTTCTTCAGTCAGTGTTTGAAAAAATTATACTGTTTGATCCACATAACTGTGGGAATTATAAACAACTTGACAGTATTTCTATTAATGTATATCTAAATATACAGTGTGCCAATAAACGATTCGTAATTGTCGAGTGTCTCAGTTCTGACTCGACATAAAAATAAAACGTGACTGAGTTCCGGGCAGGCAATGGTAAGCCGGGAGGTCATCGGGGTTCGAGGCCCCGGTCCGGAATCGCCCGTGTGCCATGTGTACAAAGGGTTTCTAAGTCGCCGGTTTTGGAAGTGGTCGGCGGCTTATGTATGGCGGGATAGAGCAGAGGTAGATCGCCAGACCCATATTCTGGAAGTCGTCGGTTCGAGTCCGGCTCCCGCAATCATTATCTAATATAAGGCTATGTGTGGTGGTATTTTTATTCATAAGTTACTCTCCTTTTCAAAAGCATATTAAATTTCGGTGTTGTGCATACTTTCAAACCTCCATTTAAAGTTTCCCCGGCATCCCCTTTAATGCCGGGTTTTCACTACCATGTTGTTGACCACACATAGTATATGCTTCAAGAGCATAGTGTAAAGGATAGCACATCTGTTGTCAAGACAGATAGACTGGGTTCGATTCCTGGGGCTCTTGTTATTGTGCCGCTTAGTGATAGAATGGTAACACGCTTTCCAGTAATGGAAAGAGGCGCCGGTTCGATTCCGGTAGAGGTACTTTCGAGGTGATATTATGAAAACTTCTGGTGGGTATTTTGATTCTGAAAGACTTAGCAAGATTGATGAATCAGACAGGAAGGAAATCCTTAATTTAGTAGAGTTCAAAGAGAGGATGAAAAGTCTTCTCACGGAAAACAAAGTTGGAACAAACGGCAGTGAACGGTTCTCGTTGGTGAAAGCAGACTGTTAATTCATGATAAAACAGTCAGTAAGTAATCGACGAGGGTGCGGGTTCAACTCCTGCAGCTGCCCTGGGGCATAGCCAAGCGGTAAGGCAACGGACTTTGACTCCGTCATTCCCGGGTTCAAATCCCGGTGCTCCAATCTACGAAAGGGTATTTAATATGAAAGGTTCTAAGAAAGACAGATGGTTAAAAGATGGTATCAAGGAATCTAAGAAGCACTACAAGAAACTTTGGAATCGCAGAGTAAGACATTCAAAAGAAGAACTTACGAATAATAATTATCGTAAATTAGGAAGTCAAGAAATGTACAATTATGTGCCTTGATATAATACGGGAGAATTCTCTAGCGGCAATGAGGGCGGATTGTAAATCCGCTGGCTATGTCCTTCGATGGTTCGAGTCCATCTTCTCCCACTTGCTTGCCACGCATAAGACAGAAATGTACTGCGGACCGAGGCAAGTTTTTAGGTGTCCCACTGCCTTAAAGGTGGAACATTATTGGAAAACGGTTATCGCCGTTTGCGTTGCGGAGCAGAAATGTTTTGCGATATTTTCGGACCCGGATTTGTAGGCTTGCGGAGATTATAATAGAAACCTACTTCCCTCAACCAAATAATCAGGACATACTGAAGAGCTCTTTAATGAGCCGTGTTTCTAAGCAGCCCGCCTGGTGGCGTGAGGGGTTTAGTTGCTCCGGTAAATCTTCGGATAATAACCGGTTTGAAATTAGCCACATGCGTGTGTAAAAGAGAACTTCAATTAAATCTCCCAACGAACATACCGGTTGAGTAGTCGGGAGTTTGCTTTTCACATAACCGCCCAGCTATGGCGGGAAGTTCTGTTAGCTATTAGTGTGAAGGCAATGATTAGTAATTGGGGTATACGTTTTCGGATGTATACTTGAGGGAGTCGGAGAAATCTAACTCCCTTATATTTATATGAGGTACTAGCTTAATAGTAAAGCCCTGCCCTTGGAAGGCAGAGATTAGGGTGCAACTCCCTAGTACCTTACCTGGCGGAAGGTAGACTCCGCATTTACCCTTTGAAGTACGCACAGCCTATTGCGATGCGTCACCAAGCTGTCTGACTCCAAGGAAGACAGAAGGTAGCCAGATAAAGAGGGGTCTTGTTAATTATTAACAAGAATAATTACTGGTTTAGAGATTTGTAATGACATCATGCTTTTATTTACCTCCAACCTGATAAGTTGGCAATGCGGTGGGAATCCGCTCTTCCTCCCTACGATGGAAGTAGGCTAAGAATAATAAAGGCGGCTTTTGCTGTCAGCGAAAGTAAAGCAAAGTTAGTTTGCAAAATAGCAAACCCTAAAGATCAGGATCGAAATTTCTTCCTGGCCTGGCGGCCCGAAAGAAATGACGATCATGATCTCAGTCTTTAGATTACAAACAATCTAATTCGCTCCTGAAATCCAGGGGCGATTCTTATCTCAGAAGAAAACAACATAAATGGAGGAATTTACAATGAGAGTATTACTTCTGTTCCGTGGTGCTCCCGGTTGCGGGAAGTCCACATTCATTAAAAACAACTACTTAGAGCCGTACACACTTTCAGCAGACTCGCTGAGAATGTTATACGGCTCACCTATCCTTAACAAGGAAGGTAATGAGGAAATTGATCAGAGCTTAAGCAATGATGCATGGAATCTCCTCTTTGAAATCCTGGAACGTCGTATGGCTAACGGAGAGTTTACGGTCATCGACGCAGTTAATTCAAAGACAACAGAAATGAACAGATACAAGGATCTCTGTGAACGTTATCGCTATCGCTGCTACTGTATTGATATGACCGATATTGATCCAGAGGAAGTAAAGCGTCGCAATAGACAGCGAATCGGCTACAAGGTTGTTCCGGAATTTGCAATCGACAAGATTTATGCAAGATTCAAGACACAGAAGATTCCGGGAAGAATCAAGGTTATCAAGCCTGATGAACTGGATACAGTATGGGGCGCACCTGCAGATTACAATGGTGTGTATAAGAAGATTCATGTTATCGGAGATATTCATGGATGTTATACAGCACTGAAAAAATACATAGAAGAATTTCATGGCTCGGCTTTTAATGAAGACGAGCTTTTTATATTCCTTGGTGATTACCTGGATCGAGGAATCGAGAATGCAGAAACATTCGCATACCTCTACGAATTATCTCAGCTTAAGAATATAGTGTTCCTCGAAGGAAATCACGAACACCATCTTAATGACTGGGGTCATGACTGTGTATCAGTATCCAAGGAATTTGAGTTCCATACAAGACCGCAGCTTGAAGAAGGCGGTATCTCAAGATCGGATGCAAAGCAGTTCTACCGTAAATTATGGCAGATGGCTCACTTTAATTTTGCCGGTAAGGAATTCCTTATAACTCACGGTGGACTTAGCTGTATGCCTGACAATCTTACACTTGTCCCAACAAAGACAATGATTAAGGGTGTCGGCAATTATAAGGATTCAGTTGAAGTGGATAATGCATTTATGCAGAACACAGTTGACTGTATTCAGATTCACGGTCATAGAAATGTTGATGATGTTCCGATCGAGGTCAATGATTGCTGCTACAATCTTGAAGGCAAGGTTGAGTTCGGCGGATGTCTCAGAGGTGTAACGATTTATCCGGATGGAAAGATCGAAACACATGAAATGAAGAATGATGTATTCAAGGAATTTGAACCTGAGACAGATGATTATGCACAGCATCATCCACACGATGGTACCGTTGGTGATATGGTTCTTGCAATGAGAGCAAGCAAGCTCATCAAGGAAACTAAAGAGGGTGAGATTTCGTCCTTCAACTTCACAAGAGAAGCTTTCCAGAACAAAGAATGGAATGGCATGACCACAAGAGCAAGAGGATTATTCGTCGATGTGCCGAATGAGAGAATAATTGCTCGTGCTTATGATAAGTTCTTCAACATCGGTGAACGTGAAGAAACAAAGCTTGAATGGCTGAAGAGGAAATTCGTATTCCCTGTAACGGCATACAGAAAAGAAAATGGTTTCCTCGGACTTGTATCATATGATCCATACAAGGACGACCTGTTCATTGCGTCCAAGTCAAGTACAACAGGCAGTCATGCAGGATACATCAGAGAAATTCTTGAGAAGACTGTTTCCAAGGAAGCAATTGAGGCAATAAAAGGATACACTAAGGAGAATAATGTTACATTCGTCTTCGAGGTGATTGACCCAGTAAATGATCCACACATCATAGAATATCCAAAGCAGAAACTTGTACTCCTAAATGTCGTTCACAACTACACATTCTTCGAGGCATACAGCTACGAGGAAACTCAGGTGATTGCGAATACAATTGGTGTAGAGTGCAAGGAAAAGGCAGCGGTGTTTAATGACTGGACAGAGTTCAATAAGTTCTACAATGAATGCCATAAGAATGACTACCTGTATGACGGCAAGGAAATCGAGGGATTCGTTCTTGAAGATGCTAACGGTTACATGACTAAGATGAAACTTAACTACTATAACTTCTGGAAGTTCATGAGAATGGTAGCTCAGGTCGTTGGCAGACAGGGTTATATGCACGAAACAAGCAAACTTACAACACCAATCATGAATATGTTCTACGGATTCCTCAGAAGAATCAAGGAAGAGGGGCAGGAAATTCGTTCATACGATATTATTGGGCTCAGAAATGCATTCCTTGAATCAGATGAAGGTAAAGAATACAAGGGAAAAATCCTCTGCGACTACGAAGAATGATTCACAGAAAGGGGATTAACCAATGGGCGGACCAAGATGGGTGCCGAGTAATATCGGTCCCAATGTGTACTACGACTTTAACAAAGTTCCTACTCCAAGGGAACTCAAGCATCTCAAGAGTCTTCTCTATGACTTTGGCGTTAACGAGAAGATTCCTGAGTTTGCATCAAGACAGGAAATGCACAACTGGAAAAAGCGTGTTATAAAGCAAAGTTTAGCGTAAGTAAAGAAAGGTTGGGTAAGATTATGACACTTAAAATTTCAGAGGGCAACTCAAAGATGGGAAAGATCGCAAGTGTATCTCTTCCATCAGTACTTTCATGCAGACCGGGTGCCAAGTGCATCAAGAACTGCTATGCAAGAAAGCTTGAAAATTTAAGACCTCCAGTAAGAGCAGCTTATATGCATAACTGGGAGGTGCTTAACAATCAGCCTGAGGTTTTCTGGAAGGAAATTAATGCGGTGCTTGCACTTAATAAGTTCTTCCGATTCCATGTGTCAGGAGATATTCCTAATATGGAATACTTCAAGAACATGGTTCAGGCAGCAATCAATAATCCGGAATGCAGAATCCTCTGCTTTACAAAGCAGTATGAAATTGTGAATGAATATATTGAAGATGAAACAACCCCTGAGATTCCTGAGAACCTCAGGGTTATCTTCAGTATATGGATTGCTCAAGAATATAGTAATCCGCACAATCTTCCGGAAGCACATGTTAAGAACAAGGCGCATCACTGGACACACAGACCAGATGCAAAGCCGTGTCCGGGAAATTGTACAGATTGTGCATTAGCGTTTGCTAATTGCTGGTCGCTGAAGAACGGCGAACAGGTAGTATTTGATCAACATTAAGGTAAGTAGAAAGGATAGGTAAGTATAGTATGGGACTTGATATGTTTTTATACAAGAGGGTTAAGGTTAAGGAACCACCAGAACCAAGAGAGATTATGTACTGGAGAAAAGCGAATCAGATTCGCCAGTGGTTTGTAGACAATACAGGATACAACACAGAGTCAAATTGTGAGGAACATCCGGTAACAAAGGAGCAGCTTACTCAGCTTCGTGATGACTGTCTGAAGGTTGTTGAAGCTTATAAGAAGAATAAAAATCATCGTACATCAAGGAAATTACTTCCGTCGAGTGATGGCTACTTCTTCGGAGGAACTGAATATGACCGGTGGTATTATGATGAGGTTGAACGAACAGCGAGGGAACTTACCGAGATCTTACGAACGGTCAATTTTAACACATATGAAGTCTTTTATTATGAATGGTGGTGATTCTCATGACAGTTGATGCAGGAATGTATAAGACAATTGATGTATCAGAGCTCAAGAGAAACAACAAGCAGCTCAGTGCGGGGCTTATTGCTCCGGCAACACAGAGTTGTCCAGAAGATGTCTGTGAAGACAGAACATCAGACCCGATCAAGAGTATGAAAGATATTGAAAGGGTTTGTGATTATTTAAAAAAGAACGGCAGATGGCGTGATTACATGCTGTTTGTTGTAGGAATTAACTTCGGGTTGAGAGTTAGCGACCTCAGGCTTCTGAGGTTTGCTAACATTATCAATCCGAATTTTGTTTTTAAAGACAGATTTCCGGTCTTCGAGAAGAAGACAAGGAACACCAGGAAAAAGAAAGTCAACAGATATATAACCGTCAACGATGCAGTAATTGAGGCGGTTACATTATATCTTGAACATACAGACGGCGTTTCGCTCAGCGATTTCATGTTTCGTAGCTTGTCCAATAGAGGAAAGAACGTGAACAGTCCGCTTGATGTTAGGTCAATCAATGGAATTCTGTACAGGATCGCAGATGATTTATCACTGGATATGAAGATGTCCACTCACTCGTTGAGAAAGACATTCTGTTATCATCAGATGTTAATGAGCCATAACGATCCACGTAAGTTAATGTTGCTTCAGAAGATGTTGAATCATTCTTCCCCAGCACAAACACTTGCTTACATAGGAATCACGGCGGAGGAAATTGACGAAGCGTATAGGAATTTAAATCTCGGCTCCGTAGATCACAACTACTTATCCGGTTGTGATATTGTGGAAGTTAAGGAGGAAGTAAGTTAATGCAGGTTTATTTAGATAGCGCAGCCACAACAAAGCCACTTGGTAACGTAGTGAACGCGATGCTCCCTTATTTACAGGAGTGCTATGGCAATCCAGGAAGTAAGTATAATCTTGGAAGAGAAGCTAAGGCTGCAATTGATAAGGCGAGAGAACAGGTTGCTGCGTTAATCAATGCGGAACCGGAACAGATAATCTTTACATCTGGCGGTTCTGAAGCAAACAATCTTGCAATCAAGAATGCCAAGGGATGCTCAAATATTATATGTTCTAATGTCGAACATAAATCTGTTTTAAAGTACAGTTCAATATACCATGAAGTGCTTGGTTCTCCAGTGTTAAAGGTAAATGAACAGTGTGTTCTGTCCGAAGAGGAAGTTAAGACAAAGCTCAGTAGCGTGGCAGTACCACATAAGACATTAGTTTCTACAATGTATGTCAACAACGAAACAGGTGCGGTGAATGATATCGAAATGATCTCAGAATATTGCAAGAAATTCGGAATGAAACTTCATGTTGATTGTGTCCAGGCATTATCTTGCCTTCAGGTTGATGTTAAGAAACTCGGCTGTGATTACGCTTCATTCTCAGCACATAAGATACACGGACCTAAGGGAGTTGGATGTCTTTATATAAGGGATCCTAAGTCTTTAGGGTTCTCGCTTCCAAGTCTTCCGAAGGTGGAAACTCATCTGATTGATGGCGGTTCTGCTCAGGAATTTGGAATGAGAGCGGGAACAGAAAATGTCCCGGGTATTGTAGGGTTCGGTGAAGCAGCTCTGACATTATCAGAAAATGTAGGATTCCTTGATTATACTAAGGATTTGTCTGAGTATTTCTGTGATGAGCTTTCTAAGAGATTATCTCCGAGCAGATACAGAATCAACTGCCAGGAATTTAACAACGGTAAGACGTTGAGCATTACATTCTTCGGAGTTGACAGTGAGACATTACTGATGTATCTGGACACTAATGAAGTGTATATATCAGCGGGGTCAGCTTGTACTTCACACGAAACAGTACCAAGTTATGTGCTCAAAGCAATCGGGATGACTGACGAAGAGGCGTTCTGCACAGTAAGAATATCGTTCGACTGGTTTTTGACAGAAGAAAAGATTAACTACGCACTTGATAAGATTGTTGAAGGGGTTCTGATGTTGAATCCAGAAAGGTAAGGTAAGGAGTGAGTATTATGACAGCAGGGTTCCTTAATGAGAGCGGAGATTTTGTTGCGACGACTAATGAAAGAGAGATTAGTGGTTGTCCGCTCTGCGGTAAAGCACCTTATTTGGTGCAGGACGAACATAATAGTTATAGGTTATATTGTGGACAACATCAAGACATTCGTACCCTTTGGTATTCAAGTCTTGAAAAGGCTGAAATAGAATGGGATGGAATAGTTATGAATCGTCTAGGCATTAAATCTCACGAAGAAAGCATGTCCGCAGAAGGCGAGAATGAGGTGGTCCATATCACAGGCGCTTCAATTATTGATGATCCGGATAGGGCTAGAACTTGTCCGATCTGCGGAAACAAACCAATATTCAGAACGGGAAAGACGGTGGCTGGCGAACACCGTTTTGCGCTGCATTGTAACAAGCATCAACAAGCCAACAACGAACTGTTCAGAACTGAGTGGCACGAAGACCCTTATGAGGCATTTAATGAATGGATTTCAGTATGCAACAAAGAAGAAGAGAAAGTTCATAATGAGCTTACAGATTTTTTAAAGGAGTGATTTGATGGGCCCGGAAGAAACAACAGCAATTCATATGGATTGGGCTGATGTGTCACACCGTGTGGATTGGTCTAGCTTAAGCTGTTCTAATGCTAACGCTGCAGTATTACGAGCAGAATCGGCTTCAGATATAGAATTACTAGGGCAGGGGTTAAGAAACGAAGTAGCTGACTGTAATCGAAAGATGCGGCATATGCTCGGTATGTTATCCAAGATAGCTGATCGGTTATCGGAAAAAGACGCCGAGGATCTAGCAGGGTTTATCAATAACTGCATCGAGGAATTCGAGAAAGGAATGTAAGATGAATTTAACACTTGAACCTTGTCCATACTGTGGCGATCAACCTAAGAGGCACAGTTACAAATATGGTACTAAAAATGGTGTAGAAAAAAGATATAGATTGCATTGTTCGCACCTGTTTAAAGATATACCATATGAGACAGTAATAACCGACCCTTGCACTGATCTTACCGAGGCGATGCTTGCGTGGAATTTAAAATCACGTGTGCTTAGAGGTATGGATTATGATGATATACTCGACACGTTCGATGAATATATAAGGTCAAAAATGCGTATGAAAATGACTTTTCATAACCATGATAAGTTTGTAGAATTCCTGGGAGGCGGTTAGCGATGCCGATAACAGAGGTAGACCTTGTATTAAACCCTTGTCCGGTATGCGGACGAAGACCAAAGTTAATTTCATACAACGCCGGGATTCTTTCTAACCCTAATTCTAAAACATGCTACAGATTTGTATGTACTCACAGTTCGCGCTCAAATATACGATCTTGTATAACTAAAACATTCGATAGGGTTTGGAAATGCCAGAAGGCGTGGAATGATGGCGAGTATGATATCTTCTCCAATCAAAAACGCCCCACTCGTACAGAGCAAATGGTTTCTCATGAAAAGTTTGTTGAGTTCCTAGGTGGTGAGTAAGATGGATCAGGATGTTGAAGCTATGATATCTGTGGATTTGACAAAGTATTTGGATGCGAAGCTATGTCCGGATGTGAAACTATGTCCGGGATGTAATCATCTCCCGGTGGGAACATATTACGATAGTGACGATCCCTACTACATATTAAAATGTCCAACATGTCAATCTGGGTTTAGTCCCACGTTATGCACTCCACCCAAAATAACTTTAGATGGTGCTATCATTTTCTGGAATAATAGAGTGGATTTCGTTAAAAATCGTATAGCAAAACGCAAGGGGCTTATTCAGTTTGATGATGTTAAGTACGATGATTTCGTAAGTTTCTTAGGAGGTGAGTAAGATGGGATGGCATTCGATATATGATGGACTTAATGATATGCCTATAGAGGGAAATGCATATATAGAAATATTAGACGAACAACAATTAATGAGCTTCAATATAAAGCCGTGCCCATTTTGTGAAAAAACTCCTTTGGCAATATGTTATGAAAATAAAGCGAATAAAATAGCGTTTAGATTACTATGCGTCCAACACCAGGATAAATGTAAGCCGGAATTGCGTACAGCACCGCATGACTGGCTCCATACTGCTGTACTGGGCTGGAACAGAAGAGTGGAGATAGTAATGAGTGAGCAAGGGAAAATAAAATCTAGCCACAATAAAGACGTTCAGTCCTTTGAAGATGTAAGTCATAAAGATTTTTTAAACTTCCTAGAGGAGGGTAATAATGGATAATAGCTGGAGTGACGCAGTTAAGAGATTGATCGGTAATGAGTTGCTACCATGTCCGATATGTGGTATGAGTCCTGGTATAAGTTGCGGGGAGAATTTTCTCAGCCATGATCTTTATTCAGTAGGTTGTTGTCACGCAGGGAATTCTGGTGATTGTCTTCCGTTAACAACACCTTTTTCTAGTGAATTTTCAGATTGCATTAGGATGTGGAATAATCTTGCGGAAGACTATTATAAGTCGATGATCAATTTTAACTCGTTTGTTAAGTCTGAAATAGAATTAGCGAATCAACAAGAAGAAAATTTACACGACAGTTTCATGGAATTTTTAAGGAGTAATTAATATGGGTAAGTTAAAAGTAATGACCAAAGATACGGTTTTAAAACGCAGAAGGTCAGACCTTTATAGCGGTGAACTTTTTAAGGTGGCTAAGTATGGTTCGCAAATAATTTTCATGGCTATTTCGGAATGTTATCTCCGAAACACTACCGGAAAAGAAGTTATTGCTAACGCTATAAGAATGGACACTGGTGGGCTCTGGGAAATCAGTGATGACCTTGATGTGATCCCAGTCAACTGTGCTCTTGTGGAGGATTATGATGACGGCGGAGGTGAGTAATATGGCAGAAGAAATGAAACCATGTCCGGTTTGCGGAGAAGAGTCAGTATTAATGAGACCTAAGAGAGACAACCTTATATGGGACTGGCTTAGGAAACCTGCAAAAGATGGTTGTTTAGTGATGTGTGGCAATCCGTCATGCTCTTCTAAATTACATTCTTTTGCTGTTGATCCGGCTGATGCGGTAGCCGAATGGAATGCGATGTGTGAAACAGCTAATAAATTAGTACCATGTCCAGTGTGCGGAGCCGAACCAACAGCGACAATCAACCCGAGTAAGTTGCATGGACACTTTTTCATGTGCAGTAATTTAAATTGCGGATTTGCAAAGCATTGCGCTCCAAACCCAAACAGGGATGCTGCTATTAAAGAGTGGAATGAGATGATCTCAGTGTGCGAACATTTATATAGCCCTAGTGGTATATCGAAAGTAAGATGTGCGGTAGAAAATATAGCAGAAAATACACCAGTAGTTCATGAGGAATTTGTAAGTTTTCTAGGAGGTAAGTAAGATGGAATGGATTAATGGCGGTGTTACTTCAGAGAAAGACAGGTATGTTATCTGTTCTGAATGTGGCACACAAATATTTGTATTTGGCGGAGGATTTCGTAAGTTCGAAGACATCGAAATGCCTGATGCTTGTCCGGATTGTGGATGTAAGGTTGGCGAGAAGAATCCTTTGTGTCAAAACTTCGAGGAATTTCTACGGGAGGAATGAATAATGAGGTTATGGTTGATAATGAAATTGCTTGAGGAAGATAAGAAGGATGAACCACAGAGTTTGCTGCTCGATATAATTGAAACGGTGATTTCATTCATAGCGCTTGTTGCGTTTTGTTGGTTTATCTGGGTTATAGCATTGAATGGAGGTAAAGGTTACTAGTAGATGAGGTTGATAAAAATATTAAATATATGTTATAATTAAATCGTAAGAATATTTTAAGTTTGTTAGGTAAGTAGGAGGATGTTATATGACATTTGATAGAAAAGATAATAGTTGTTTTGATCCGGATAAAGATAGTTACTTAGGAACTTTATGCGAACAGTATAGTTCACTTTCCGAAGAAGAAAAGAAAGAATTTATGGAAAAGCTTAATGGTCCTAAAGAGAGAGCTATCGACCCGTCTAAACTTAAATGGTTTCTTGATAAAGCCGGACAGATAAAGTCTCTTATAAAAGAATGTACTACGGAATTTAAGTTTGATATTAACATCAATGACAGTAGAGATGCTGTAGTTGAAGTTGTTTTATTACAAATGGATCTTGATGATGTAAGAAAGTTGAGAAAAGTTTGTGATGGGTGTAAGTTTTTTGAGATAGTAATAACTGACAATGGCTATCTTAAAATTAGTTTTTCATTCGATGTAATAATTAAGGTCGGAGGTAAGTTATTATGATGTTTCAGGATATTAAAGATAAAATGAATGAATATATTAAACAGGGGTCTTGTGGTTATAATATTCCAGACACAGAGGGACTGGCAGAGAAAGTCAATAATGCCACTAATGTTATGCTTGATGTGGCTAATAAAGGCTTGATGGATTCTGGACTTTATGATGTTGAAAAATTTGAGTTTAGTTTTGAAACTTCTGAAGATGACGTATATTTTACGATCAGACTTGGCATGTATATATGCGTGGCTGATATGCAAGATGAAGGTAGGCATCTTCTGGATTTAATTGAATGCGGCGATAGTTTTTCTATCTATTCAGGCGAGATAACATCTGATGATGGCGAGAAAAAGAATATGATTTGCATGGAATTGCATTTTAATTGTAGGAGGTAAGTAGCCATGAATGATAGCAGACGTAAGAAACTCGACACAGTAAGATCAAAACTTGACGAACTTAAAATGTCCTTACAGGACGTAGTAGATGACGAACAGTATAGCTTCGATAATCTTCCGGAACAGTTCCAGGAAGGTGAGCGAGGTGAAAAAATGGAGGAAGCAATCAGCAACCTTGAAGATGCCATAGACTATATTGATTCTGCGATGGAATCTATATCGGAGGCGACAGCTTAATGAACTTTATTATAGGCACAATCGGATTAATTATTATTATAGCAGTTTCTTCATATCGGAATGCTGTGTCGGCAGCAAGAGAGAAGAAATTTCAAGAGGAATATCTCAGGGATACGATCAGTATGTCTGAATGGATGAGAACCGTAACAGATCAGTTTGACGAAGACGAGATAGCGAAGCAGACTTCATACACCGAAGTAGAAGATGTTATCAAATCTATTCCACATCAGAATGAACTACGTCAGGTTCTCAAGGAATACCACTTCCGTGAAGATGATATAATAAATTTCCTGAATAGAGTTTATCCAGGAATGGTAAAAAGGATTCAGCTCGGTAAGCAGGGAAAATTACCTCACGACGATGCTATATTCGGAATAAAAAGTCCTGGTGTCTGGAATAGAGCAGAGGTTAATAAGTGGTTAGTTCATCGTGATATAATGATATGGCTTGACAAGGAATTGCGCGATCATGGAATCTCAGAACCAATGAGATTTATTGACGGCGCACATGCTGATATAGGCGAGTTTCGCGACGGGACAATAACCGGTGTTAGGGTACAGGACGATAATATGAAAACGATTGGAGGCTTGTATTATTGGCATCCGTCAAAGAGGCCGTATTTGTATATCGCCAGGAGGTAAACCTTTGAAACAGGTAAGAAAAAATAAATAAGAAGGGGTAAGATGAAAATGTTTAAATCTTCGGAGGTTAAAAAGGGTATAGAAAGAATAGGTTCTTTTATTAAAGAGAACGAAGAAAGAATAACAGGAATTTCGGTAATGTCACGAGGGCCATCCGATCTGATGGGAAGTACCGCGCGGTTTATGTTACAATTTAAAACTATTATGGTTTCTACCACATTGGGAAGCATAACGCTTAGGACTAATGCGGTAGATTTTTTATGTCTTGAAGGCATAAGTAAGATAGTAGATTGCGGCACGACGAATGATGGTAGCAGGAAGTTCACAGTAATCTGTGGATTTAAAGGTTCGTCACAGTGGTACTCCTTAGACATACATCTATACTGCTCCGGTCAGACAAAGGCTGAAAGTTGACAGTAGTATGTTTTTAATGTTATAATAAAAACGCAGAACAGATCGTGATGTTTTAGTAAGTGAATATGAGGTGTTTTTAATGTATAACGAAGAAGTTAAGCAACGATATTTGGGATCTTTGAGTAAGGTGAGTGCCGTTAAAATGGCTACTAGCGTATTCAAAACTACCGAACCTTTCGAGGAAGAGCTTAACAAGGATGTTTGCTTCTTTGATGATACGGAAATTAAAGCAATACTTGCAGACATGTCGGTCATGGGTGGAGGAACTACAAATAAAGGACCAAGAATTCAGGCGTTACAGAACTATGTTAAGTGGCGTGCTGAATCCGGGGTTAAAGGTGTTAATTTAAATATACTCGAAACAAAAGGTGATCCAACAGCTAAGATTCGTGAGAGAATGGTAAAGAGTCCGGAGCACCTTGAGGCGGTTCTCAATGCCTTATTCAGGCCAGTTCTTGCAAAAACGGTAGATGTTGTATATCGCTCAGCACTATGGCTATGTTACGCCGGGCTTAGCAGAAATGATTTTGAGAATGTTAAAGTTTCGGGAATTGATTTAAAAAATAAGACGGTTACTGTAGGAGAAGATACATATACTCTTTACGATCAGTCATTAGACGCAATGGAATTATGCATTGGGCTTGAGGAATTCGCTATGATGCATTCATTTTACAACGGGAAAGATAAAAGATTTATTCAAGAGGATACACTACTACGATGTTCTACAGGAATACTTACTCCAAAGACATTATCGACGATGATAAATCGAAGGCTGACAATGCAGGATAGATTAGGAATATCTATTCCCAGAATAAAAATTGAAACAGTGATTGAGTCTGGTTTGTTTTACCGTGCATACCAGGATAGTTTAAGAGGAATTGATGTTGATTTTATTAATGTTGCCCGAAAGGATATGGAAGGCAAAGAATATTCAACAACCTACAGAACAATGGAGAGACAGATTATAGATCGCTCCAGAAAATATAAAGCAGAATACGACCGCTGGGTTGAAGTATTTTACAACTAAATAAGAAAAAGAGAGTCTTAGTCTTTTTGATTAAGGCTCTTTTTATATATTAACTAACTGGGGATTTATCCCTAAACAAGAAAGGTAAGGTAATTTATTATGGCAGAAGAAAAGAAAATGAACCTCGTTCAGAAGCTCGCAAAGATCAGAGACATCAGCGATGTTGTTAAGAAAAACAAGAAGGGTTATAACTATACCTACGCTGATGTTACAGTTATTCTTGCGAATGTCACAGCCGGAATGAAGAAGTACGGCGTTTCACTTATTCCAAGTATTGTTCCGGGAACTGCAAGCATCAGTCAGAATGTTATTAGCAACACTAAGGTTTCTAAGACCGGTGAGGCTTTTGACAGCAAGACAACTGAAATGATTTTCTCGGCAGAAATGATTTACCGTTGGGTAAATGACGACGACGCTACAGATTTTATCGAGGTTCCGTGGTTTACAACAGGTTCTATGTCAGATCCTTCACAGGCAATGGGAGCTGCGATGACTTACAACATGAGAACATTCCTCACATCATTTTTCCAGATCGCTCAGTCAGATAATGACGTTGACGCTTACAGAAGCAAGCAGAAGGAAGCTGAGGAATCTGTAAACAAGGCAGTTGTTGTCGGCGTTATCGGAGAAATCGACAAGTTTGTTAAGGGATATCTCGCTGAGCACGCTGACAAGAGAGAAGAAATGATTGAGTTCATTTCTAAGTATGTCAAGAATGCTAATTATAATGCAATTAAGGATCTCGAAACAGCTACTCAGCTTCTCGAAGACCTTAAGAAAAAATATACAGCAAAGACTAAGTAATTATTAACAGGAGGATTTATTTATGGGATTCAGAAATGGTGCTTACGCAACAATTTGGGAAGTAAACCCAACATCACAGACAATGACTAAGGTCAGAATTTCAACATCCAGAAAGGATAAGCAGACAGGAAACTGGGAAACAGACTTCAGCGGATTTGTCGCTTTCGTAGGAGCAAAGAACGCAGAACTCGCAGCTCACCTCAACGCAAAGGACAGAGTTAAGCTCGGCGATATCGACGTTACTACAAAGTACGACAAGGACAAGAAGATTACTTATACAAACTATGCTTGCTTCGGCTTTGAAATGGCTGGTTCAGGAAATTCAGCAGAAGCGGCAGTAGAATCTGCGGTTGAAAAGGCCGCAGAGCAGGATGATCCGGAAGGAATTCTCAGCGGCGGCGCTGTTCCATTCTGATGACCACGGGATTATTGGTTGCAGCTATTGTTATATCTGGAACAGCTATCACATATTTTATATGTGAGGTAGTTGCTTATATAATGATAGTAGCAATTGAAAGAGAGGGTCAGAAATGGAACAACAAATCTATAAAGCAATAGTTAATAACATGAGATTCTCATATTCAAGGATTTCATGTTTTAACGACTGCAGATATCAGTGGTTTCTCAAGTATATAGACGAGAGCGAGGATAAGGAATTATTTTATGCCAGCTATGGCAAGTTAGTTCACTCTATCCTCGAACGTTTTTATACAGGGAAACTCCAGAGGGACGAACTTACAGCAACATTTCTTAGGGAATTCAGTGCGGTCGCTCAGCCGTATCCATCAGATAAGATCGCAGCGAACTACGTCGAGAAGGGAATCAATTACTTTAACAACTTCGAGCCGGTTGACGGGAAAATTCTCGGAGTTGAAAAGAAAGTTGAGTTCAATATCGGCGGGTATGATATGATCGGGTTTATTGATTTGCTGTACGAGAAGGACGGGGAGATTTATGTTCTGGATAATAAGTCCAGAGAGCTAAAACCTCGTAGTAAGAAAAATAATCTCGTCAAGGACAAGGAACTCGATGATATGTTGAAGCAGCTCTATGTTTATTCGGCTGCGGTTTATGATGAATACGGGAAATTTCCGAAGTATCTTTGTTTCAACTGTTTTAAGAACGGAGTTTTTATTCAGGAGGAATTCAACGAAGATGCTTATAATAAAGCATTAAGATGGGTGATAGATACTATCGGAAAGATCAGGGATGCAGAAGATTTTTATCCGGCAATTGATTATTTTAAGTGCAGATATCTTTGCGGAGTACATGACGAATGTTGTTATTATAACATTAAGGGGTGAGGAGTATGAGAGCGGATGATATTAACAGTCTTGAAGCTGAATCAGGTGTTATTGCAACACTGATACACCATCCGGACTGGGTTTACCAGGCTGAAAATTTACTACCAAATCATTTTACAAACAAACAGAACCGCTGCATCTATCTCGGTATCCAGAATCTTGTCGATAAGGGTATCAAACAGATAGATGCCTTTAATATTCTTGAGGGTCTTAGCTCAAAGGAAACTACGAAGCGGTATGCTGACGAACTTACGGTCGAAGGTCTGCAGGAGTTTATCGCGCTCAGTGATATTCTTTGCAGATCCAGCGAGAAAGAATATGAAATGCTTGCGTCGAACATAGTCGATGCAGCTTTCAGAAGAAACGTATTTGTTGCTCTGGGAGAATGTCAGGCGGATTGCTGCGACAGAACCAAGGAAGACCTTGCTCAGGAAATTTATACACGACTTGACGATGTAATGATTAGTTTTACATCGTCAGACGAGATCCCGGAGTTCAGCGATGTAGCTGATGATATCTGGGCGGAAATCGAGAGTCATCAGGATGGTAATGAGTCGGGAATTCCGTTCAAATTTGATTCGCTCAACGCTTATGTTACTCTTGAGAAGCAGGAACTTGTGGTTCTCGGTGCTCCAAAGAAAGGAGCCAAGTCTATGTTCATGCTAAATGAGGCAGTTGACCTTATGAGGAAAGACAAGACTGTAATGTATATTGACAGCGAACTTTCTGACAGACTGTTTATGTGTAGAATGGTTTCACATTTGACCGGAATCGAATTTGTGAGAGTTCGTACCGGCAGATACACAGAAGAGGAAAGAGAAAAGATCAAGGAAGCTATTCTGTGGATCAAGTCCAAGAAGCTTGTACATCTTTATATGCCTATTTTTGAAACCAATGCAATCTACAGAGCTGTTAAGAAGGTTTCTCATAAGTTCGGCAGACTTGACGTTCTTATTGTTGACTATCTCAAGGCAACTGGTGATACAGATGCATTTGCAACATATGCAGAACTCGGAAAACTGACTGACCTTATCAAGAATAACATTGCAGGGGCGATGGATATTGCGGCATTAGCTGCGGCTCAGCTCACTGACGGCGGGAAACTTGCTGACAGTGCAAAGATCGCAAGAAACGCATCAACTGTAATTCTTCTGTTAGATAAAACTAACGATGAACTTGCGGCGGATGGCGTGAACTGCGGAAATAAGAAACTTATTGTCCAGTTTAACAGAAACGGAGCACAGCATACTTCGGGAGAATACATTGATATTCAGTTCAATGGTAATACAATCTCTCTGGAAGAAGCTGAAGCTCATGTACAAACATCACCATATTAATTTATGTTCCCGGCAGAAATGTCGGGAACATTAGTATAGTAAGAAAGGAATTAGAATCATGAAATTTGTAGTTAATGGAAAAGAATTCGACAACCTTGAAGAAGCACAGAAGTTCGAGGAAGAACTCAAGACCAAGGACCAGGCTGATATCAAGAAGAGATGTGCGGAAATCGACGAGGAGTTAAAAATGCTCCGTCTTGAGCATCAGAGACACGTTGAGAGAATCCACGAGATCGTTAAGAGATCAAATGAGCTCATGGATGAAAGACTTGAGATCGCTGGTCCGGTTGAGGCTCTCGACCTGTTATTCAACTTAATTAAAGAAGAACTGGAGTAAGGTATTTAAACTATGGAAATAGAAGATATACTTGAGATGGTGGACATAGTGGATTTAATATCTAACTATGTTGACCTTACCGAAAAATCAGGAGAGTATTGGGGACTTTCTCCTTTCCAGGACGAGAAAACACCCTCGTTTTCAGTAAGAAGGGAAACCGGCAAGTTCTTTGACTTTTCTTCTGGGGTTGGCGGCAACGCTATCACATTTCTTAAGTACTATTTTCATATCAGTTCTTACGAAGCTGTATTAAAACTCAAGGAAATCCTCGGAGTTAATGACGTTGCTGCTTTTAAATGCGCCAGAATTGATGCATCCAGAGTGTGCAAGAGATTTAAGCCTGTGGCTGAAACTAAAAAGCCAGCCACAGGAAATTCATTCTCTGAAACTTATATGGAACACTATGAAGATAGACCGGATAAGTATCAGGTATGGCGAGACGAGGGAATTTCTGATGAAGCACTGAAATATTTCGGTGTAAAGTACGATAGCTTTTCAAACTGCATTGTCTATCCAGTAAAGAATGAACGCGGACAGATCGTAAACATTGGCGGCAGAACTCTTGAACCAAACTTTAAGGCTAAGGGGATCCGTAAGTACACTTACTTTAATAAGTGGGGCGGGCAAATGAATATTGTCTATGGCTTGTATGAAAACATGGATGATATTATTGCCAAGAGGGAAATTATTCTCTTCGAGGGAATGAAGTCAGTTCTGATTGCTCGTGGTTACGGGTTCAAAAACTGTGGAGCGATACTCACATCTCATTTAAATCCGGGGCAAATGAAATTGCTGGCAGGATTAAGTGTTAAGTATAGTCTGAGGATTGTATTTGCGCTTGATAAAGAGGTGGATGTGTTCCAGGATAGGAATATCCAGTCGCTCAAGCGGTATGTAAACGTGGAAAGTTTCTGGGATAAAGATAATTTGCTTGACAAGAAGGATTCTCCAGTAGACAAAGGGCAAGCTGTGTTTGAAAGGTTGTATCACAATAAAATAAAGGTAAGGTAAGGTTAGGGGGAATAACCATGAAGTTCAGACGATATACACCTGAGGAAAAGCGTATTATGGTAGAGCTTTATAAGAAAAACAAGAGCTATCATAGCGCGGCTATTGATTTTGGTTGTGCTTTTAGTACAGTATACTATGCTGTTAATCCGGAAGCCTACGAATATCATAAAGAATATGTGGTTGGTGTCAGAAATCAGACCATCAAGAGAAAAAGGCGGTGAGTAGTATGTCAAGTAAAACCGAGAACAAGGATTTTTTCTGCGCTTTAGCAGTGAATACCGCCAAGCTCCTTGAATTGGTTACATACCGTGATCCAACCAGCGATACAATCGCAAACCATATGGTGAAAATCCTGAATACCAGGGATGATTTAGATAAAACTGAGTTATGGGTGCTCTATAAGAGTGCCCGTAATCTCAAAATAACAGGCGAGGTTAGTAAGAAGGCGATGGAAATTGCTACTGAAGACCTTAGATACCTGTTACATCTTGAGGGGTGAGGATTTTGGAGAAAAATTATATAATGTATCACTGTCATTCAGATTATTCGCTGAATGACAGCTGTACAAAGTATCAGGAATATATTGAGCTCGCTAAACAGAACGGAATGCGAGCTCTTTCCATTTCTGAGCATGGGAAACCATTAAACTGGACGGAAAAATGGGCCGCTTGTAAAGAAGCCGGGCTCAGGTATATCCATTCGGTCGAGATTTATCTTACTGAAACGCTCGAAGAGAAGGTCAGAGATAACTATCATACGGTTTTGATGGCCAAAAATTATGAAGGCGTTAAGGAAATCAACAAACTCATTAAGCTGTCCTGTGACGAGCAGCATTTCTACTACAAAAACAGGATTAGCTTCGAGGAATTTGTAAATCTTTCGGACAATATTATCACGACGAGCGCTTGTCTCGCTTCTCCGCTTGCGAAAATCTCCAAGGATAATCCGTGGTATATGAAACTGGCACAAAAATATGATTTTCTTGAGGTTCAGTATCATAATTGTGACGAGCAGATTAAGTTTAACAAGGATTTGTTAGCCCTATCTAAGGAAATTAACAAGCCCTTGATCGCTGGAACCGACACTCACTCTTCCAGTAAGTACAAGCAGGAGTGCAGAGCGGTTCTGATGGGTATGAAAGGTATTACATTCGATAACGAGGATGAATTCGACCTGTCGTTTAAGACCTATGATGAATTGGTCGAGGCTTTTAAGGAGCAGAACGCTCTTCCAGAAGAAGAATATATGCAGGCAATAGAAAACACGAACTTGCTGTATGATATGGTTGAGGATTTCGACCTCGATGTCACCATAAAGTATCCGATTATGTATGGCACGAGAGAGGAAGACGACCGGATTTTCTCGGAGAGAGTTGACAGGATGTTCGAAGAGAAGTTAAAGGCGGGGATCATTCCGCCGGAACAGGAGCAGGGTTTCCGGGATGCTATCGAAGAGGAAATGCGAGTATTCCGTAAGCTCAAAATGACTGGGTTCATGCTCTCTATGAGTGAAATTATCTGCTGGTGTAAGGAACATAACATTGCCATAGGAACTGCGAGAGGTTCTGTTGGTGGGTCAAGGATTGCTTACGTTACAGATATTATAGATTTGAATCCAGAAACGTGGAAGACGGTGTTCTCACGCTTTTGTAACGAAGACAGGCTTGAAATTGGTGACATCGATATAGACTGCATTGAATCAGACCGACCTGCGATATTCAAATATATTATTGACAGGTTCGGAAAAGAGAAAACGGCGAGGGTTGCTTCGTTCGGAACTATGCAGTCAAAAGCAGTTATTGATGGTATTGGTAGATACTTTGCAAAACAGTGGGAAAGAGAGCACCCTGGTGCGGAAAAGGAAGATAATCCTTATTCAATACCAAGAGTAAAGGTAATCAAGAGCGAGTTTGAGGCTGACGAAGAGAAGGCAAGGAAGAAATACAAGGAATTGTTCTATTATTATGATGGTTTGGCTTCGGTTAAGGTATCTCAGTCGGTTCATCCGGCGGGAATGGTAATCAGTCCTATTACTTTATATGATCATTTCGGTACATTTGACAAGGACGGGGACGAATGTTTGCTGTTAGATATGGAAAACATTCATGATTATACTGGGCTTGCTAAGTATGATTTTCTTGTGTTAAAAACTGTACAGGTTATTAGAGATACCTGTAATTACATAGGAAATCCGTATCCGAAAACATATGAGATAGACTGGGAAGACGAAAAAGTTTGGGAAAGTATGACGACAAGTCCAATAGGAATTTTCCAAATGGAATCGGCTTATGCTTTTCAGTGTCTTCAGAAGTTCAAATGTAAAAATATTTTTGACATGAGTCTTGTCACGGCTTGTATCAGACCATCTGGAGCATCTTATAGAGATGAATTACTTGATAGGAAGATACACAAGAATTGCTCGCCAATGATAGATAAACTATTTGAAAATGAATATGGCTACCTTTTGTACCAGGAACAGACGATAGCTTTTCTCCAACAAATATGCGGATTATCTGGAAGTGATTCGGATAATATCCGCAGGGCTGTGGGTCGTAAAGACAGGGATCGTCTTGATAAAGCAATGCCAGATATAATTGAAGGTTATTGTTCTAAGTCAAATCAACCGAGAGAAATAGCGGAGCAAGAAGTTAAGGAATTTGTTCAGATCCTTGAAGATTCTGCCTCATATCAATTTGGGTGAATGGTTTGCCCAAGTAAAACTATGTGAAAACGGTCAACTAAGTCGAAAGGCTAAGGTGGTAAGAGAACCTACGTCCAGAAATGGATATGGCAATACCGTGCCAAGCACCGAAGGTGTAACGACTATCGAAAGCATAGCCTAACAGAAATAGTTAGGTGAAGAAGCGAGTAGAGTAGGGAGGAATCCCGAAGCGCATAGCTTTGTAGGTCTGGTAACAGGATCTGCATTGAAGATATAGTCTGTGCTGTTAGAAATAACAGGAGGAATGATAACCATTCCATTGCATACTGTTTATTAGGGTATCTTTGTGCATATTACCGGTATTATCATCCGCTCGAATTCATGACATCTTATCTGAATAATGCAGCGAACGAAGATGATATTAAGAATGGTACAAAGTACGCCAAACAAGTAGGCATAGAAGTTACTTCTCCGAAGTGGGGAGTGGCTCGTTCAGAGTATTTCTATGACTCCGAACGCAACACGATAAGCAAGGGGTTAGGCTCTGTAAAATATATGAACGGTAAAACCTGTGACATGCTATATAAACTAGCCCATGAAAAGGAGCATAAATCATTTATGTCCGTGCTTCAGGATCTAAAGAACACACCAATCGACACAAGGCAGATAGAAATCTTAATCAAGATAGATTTCTTTTCTGAGTTCGGCAATCAGCGTGAGCTATTGAGAATCGAAGATGCTTACTACAACCTCTTTAATAGAGGTGAGGCAAGCAAAATCAGCAAAGCCAAGGTCGGAGGTTCTGCAGCTGAAGCAATAATCAAACAGTATTCCAGTGACACAACCAAAGCAGGAACTCCTGCAAAGAGCTATACCATACTTGACATGGATGGTTTACTTGAAGCTTATGAAAAAGCTATCAAGGGAGCCGGAATGGAAGACCTCAGCGATATTCTGAAGGTACAGAATTTCAAAGAGTACATGGGGTATGCGGGCTACATCTCTGGAAAAGAAGAAGATAGACCGAAGCTGTTAGTTCAGGCGATTTACCCACTCCATCGCAAGAAGGACAACGCTCATTTTGGTTACAGTATCATAACCAAGTCTATCGGAAGCGGCAAAGAAGCGAGGTTTACTGTGTTCAACAAGGTATATAACCAGGATCCGATTAAGGAGAATGATATTATCCTTTGCACTGGGTTCAGTAGAGAAGGACCTTACTTCACGCTAACATCATACAGACATATATATTAAGAAAAACGTGACAAAACACCCCTAAAAAACAGAGAAAAATGTGACAACGAACAAAAGAAAGGAAGACGATTAAAATGAATTTTGAACACAAGACAGATGTCGGGCTTTGTGCCCTTATATTTATTCTTATCACAGCAGCAATTGTATTCTTAAATCACCCACCTAAAGCAGGCGAGGATGATTTTATCGAAGAACCACAGACAACAACAACTTTAACAACAACAATAACGACAACAAACACAACAACGAATATTACAACCAGCGGCACGACCGCTGTATCTACAACATCAGTTACTACAACAGTCGATACGACTACAGAAACAATAACGGAAACTATAGTAACTGAAGCACCTCAGGAAGAACAGAAACCAGAAACAAATGCTCCTGAAACAGAAGCTCCTAAACAGGAAGAGCCTCAGCCAGAGCCGGAGCCGGAGCCAGTCAAGGTAGAACCTGTAGAGGAGTTCCTCGTCTATAAGCCAAGCACATATTACATTCACCGTAATACATGCAGATGGAACAAGGGAGATGCATATCGTGTAGATTCCGTTGAAGGTCTTGAGGCAAGGCTTTGTACAGAATGTAACCCGGAATGTGAAGGTTTTGCAGAATATGTTGCTCCGGCCGAAGAAGCTCCAAGTTCGGACGGACTAACCTATGTAGGAGAGTTTCAGGCAACTTATTATACGGCATGGATTGGTGCGTGTGGTGGAAGTGGCAGATCATTAATTGACTGTAGCTATGGTTCAGAAGTGAAGGGATCTATCGCAAGTTCAACTCTGTATAATCTCTATGGCTATTACAGAAACGGAAGAACAACAGTTTATATTGAATGCGATAGTTGCCCGGCGCTTACAGGCTATTACTACCTCGATGACTCGACAGCATCGTGGGTAACTTATACTATCGACTTCTATTATGAGTCTGGATATAACTGCCCATTCCAGTATACTGGAAGGCTTTATGGCTTGAGAATTTATGTGGTATAAAGGAATGATACAATGAAGATTAACAAAAATAATCCAGGAACCTATGCATTCATATTAACCATAATATGTATAACATTTATTACTGCGATTAATCTTATTTTCTTTCAAGATAATGAAAATATTAGAACGCTCCTAGACGGAATGAGTTACGGCGTTGCTATATTCTCGCAGTTCATATGCCATGCCGTAGTTTCCAGAGTAAAGAAGGATGTTCAAAATGACTCTGACACAGGATTTAATAAAAAACATGACTGAAGAGGAACTCGATGCTACTCTTGCATTGCTTCTTCGCAGAAAATGTGAATGTAATGAAGAGTGTATTAACTGTGGATGGAAAGGTTCGATACTGTGCCTTTCCATTACACGATATCTCAAACAGCGTTATTCGGATGAAGGTGAGGTAAGTAAATGATTAGAAGTGTTTTAGTTTACGAATGCGATATATGCGGCAAACATGAGGAAATTAAAGGTCCGAAAATTCGCAAAGCAATCCCAGGTTTGCCGAACGAATGGGCCCGTATGTGGTTTATACTAACATCGCCTGATGGTCAGAGACGAGCAACTGAAAAAATACATGTGTGTTTGCATTGCTACAAGCGTCATGTTCGCAAGAGGATAAAAGCTAAGAAGGTGAATAATAATGAATACACACCTTAACTTCAATTGGGAGTTCGGACTATACGCAGTAAAGACAGTTCATCGTGATTATAACAATAAGAATTCTCCAATAAGAAAAGACTGCCCTATCGAGCTGATCAAATACTCCGACGAAACAAAACAAAGTCATTTTGTAATTGCCTGGTTCCGCCTTGACGACGAAGGATATGAGCTTCATTCATGTGGGGCGAGATTGTTTGAACAGATTTCTTCTGCGGAAATCGGAGAGATATGGTCACAGCTTCAGGCAGCGCAGAAAATGCTTGACACATATTTTGAGGCGAGTGATTATTATGAAGATTGAATACGTCGAAGGCGATCATCCGGAAATAGCTTGCATAAGCTGTATGTTTAGAAATGAAAGCCGATGCAAACTTGATGACCATTTTATTCATTACGGTGATATGTGGGTGCAAACCTGCGATCAATACCTGGAGGAGTCGGCGGATGTAAGAACTATCAAGGAGTACATAAGAAACACTCGTATGCATAATCAAGCAGAAGTACACGAAGCATTAAAGCAGATACTTGAAAGATATAGTAAGCTATACGGTAGGGGATGATAATATGAGGAAGGCGAGAAAAGCCCTGATGAAATTCGTTCTAACCTGCTTTGCTTTTATTGATGAACATGAAAACCTGATGGGCAAAATCTCCTTCTTCAGACCTATCCCATCAAGCGAGGCAATCGAACTTGTTTACCATAGTGGTAAGGTACAGGTATGGAGCGAGTACGATGATTTTTTTGTTACAGTAAAAGACTGAGGTGAAGATCCATATGAATTATGATGAAATGCTTAAAGATGAAACGCTGAAACTTGCTATGTTGGCTGGAGCTTTCGCAATCAGAAATAATAAGAAGTATAACGAAGGGTTCTTTACTTCAGGCGGTAAAGGTATGCCATGGAGTGAAGCTGAGAAATGGCTCTTATGTATGGCAAAAGGGTTAAATCCGCTTGAATGTGAGATAGTAAAGGAATGAATTAAGGAGCGTGAGTGAATGGCTGGGATTAGGAGTACAATGCGCAAGGCAGACAAACTTGATAATGCAATTAAGCGGCTTAGTGAAGTATCAGAGGATTATGAGTGTAATCAGTGTAAAGCAGATATGCTCGACCTTATGCGGGAGTTAAAACATTGGAGAGAAAATCCTTTCCGTATGATTTATCGGGGATGTAAGAAAAGAACCACAGCCCCTGGGTGTAAAAAATGTCCTTGGTATAAGAAATGTAATCCGGTCGCTCATAATATGCCTGATTCTTGGTACTAAAAGTAACAAAAAAATACACGGTTTTACTGTTTGAAAAAAGAATAGCCTCTAACCCGCATAGATACGTGAGTTAGGGGCTATTTAAAATACAACTTTCAGTGTAAGAATATGAGGCAAATTTAGTTATTATTCTCTTACACTTTGAGTCTCATATTCTTAAAATTTTTAGGACGTTTTAGGACGTTTTAGTATGAAATAGGACACTAATTTGCATATAAAAGTGCGATTTCATACAGATTTTTTAAGGAGATTGACCATGAATGACAGAAATGAGAAATACGAAGTAGTCTATCACCAGTCTACAAAATGTATAGTAGACATCGGACTCGATAATGGCGATATGATTTTAAATCGTGCTTGCAAGTATGGTATATCAAGGTATGGCGGTGGCTGTAGTCCGTGGATTCATTCGGGAATTTTTATGACGGTTCCTGAATGGGTAAACATTACCTATGAAAAGACAACCGACGAGATCGCTGAAGAGCTCGGAATCAAACTAAGCACGTTTATTTGCTCAATAGTTCCGCCAATGCCTTGTGCCGAGAGTACACTTGATAACTTCATCAACTTTATAAAGGAAATGCCGGATAATAACTTTGCGGTATTCTGTATCCGGTCTGACATTGAAGATTGGTGGACTGTCTCAAAATTAAACTATGCAGGCAACAAGATACTTTTAGCGTCAGTAATAGGTGGAGGGTGTATGCCGATTGCTTATCCAATAGATGAACTTGAGGATACAGATAATATTGACGATGCGATAGATCATATTGTCGTGGACTCTCTTAAGTATGTTGAGGGCGAGATGCCGCCTATAGTTATAGGATATTTCTGGCGGCCAGTTATGCGAAGGAGGGATATGGATGACTGAAGAAGAATACTCTAAGATTTCTGATAAGATTCATGAGCTCGGTAAAGAAATCGAGCGAAAGAAAACTCAGATGAAAGATCTTCGCAGAGAAGCTATAAAGTACCAACAGGATAAACTATCCTGCTTGGTTGGTAAGGCTTTTAAATACAACAACAAGGTTCAAGAGAAATGTTTTATAATAAGCGGCGTTCCAGAGCCAAGTTATATGATGACCGGAGAGTGCAGCTTCAATCCATATCAGATCCCGGCGGTTATAGCTTCGTGCGCCGAGAATCATAACAACACAGAGGTTTATGTGGAGAACGATACAGTCTTCTCAACTGCATGTAATTCGGCAGATGTGTATACAGCTTTTGTGAGCGATAAATATACAGAGATTTCTGTTAACGAATTTTATGATATGGTCTTGAAGGCAGTTAAGACCAGAGTTGAAGCTATAGATAGGGGTTGAAGGAATGGTATATGAGATTAGAAATACACTATCTGCTATCAGTAGATAGATAATATTATAGTCTCCGTTCACTGAAAATAATTTTAATATCATACTTGACTTTTAATTGTAAGTTGATACAATTGAATTAAGTAAGATTTTAAAAGTTACTAAAGGTGTTCGATAAATAACACATTGAATAGCTGGAAACCCATAAAGCAATACATACCACAACGTAAGAATGAAACAAGTCTAAGCGTGACGGTGACGAAAGTAGAAAGAAATGTATTGATGACGCAAGGTTAAATCCTAAACGTTACTTTTAATTGGCAATCAGCAAAGAAGCCTCGAACAGAGGAACTTTCAACGACTATCCTTTTATAGGAGTAGAGTGCAAGCGATTGGCGCTCGAAGTGGTGTGCCCCTGAAACGGAATCAGGGTAAAGATATAGTCTACGCTCTATTGAAAGATAGAGGAGTTCTGAAAGAACCGGCAAGGGAGTAGCGTCCCTAATTCACTGAACGGAGGTGAATGTAATGATAAGAAGTTTAAAGGTAAGATTGTATTTAACAGACGAGCAGGAAATACTTGCAAGGAAACATATAGGTTGTGCAAGGTTTATATGGAACTATATGCTTGCAGAACAGATTAAGAGAAGAGAAAACGGTGAGAAATATCTATCAAGATTTGATATGATAAAGTTACTCACTCCGTTAAAGAAACAGGAAGAATATAAATTTCTTAACGAAATTTCAAATACCACTCTTCAAATCATTTGCTCTGATTTAAACCAGGCATATCAGAATTTCTTTAAGAAGATTGCAAAGTTTCCTATATTCAAAAGTAAAAGAAAGAGTAAGGCATCATATCCTATTTGTTCAGATCGCTTTTATTTTACAGAAGACTATATACAGATACAAAAACTCGGTCATGTTAAATATAAATCATCAAAACCTATTCCTTTAGGAAGGGGAGTAGCTAAATTTACTAACCCAAGAATATCTTTTGAGAATGGGAAATGGATCCTTTCTTTCGGTATGGAATGCGAGAACCAAACAGTTCATACAGAATATAAAGGGAAAATAGGAATTGATCTGGGCATTAAAGAATTAGCTGTCGTCTCAGTTGATGGTGAGCAAATGAATTTTCATAATATAAATAAGAGCAAACGGGTTCGTACTTTAAAACATAAATTGAAACACCTTCAAAGAAAAGTTTCAAGAAAATACAGAACGAACGGCAATTATGAAAAAACAAAAGCCATACTCGGAACTGAAGCACAGATAAAAGAAATTAACTATCATCTTGCGAATATAAGATTAAACTATATTCATCAAACAACACACAAACTTACAGAATTATGTCCTGAAGTAATAACAATGGAAGATTTAAATGTGAACGGTATGATGAAGAACAGACATCTTGCAAGAGCTATAGCAGAACAGAACTTCTATGAGTTCCGCAGACAGATGGAATATAAGTGCGAAACAAAAGGAATTAAGATTCAGTTTGCTGATAGATTCTATCCGTCAAGTAAGACTTGTAGTTGCTGCGGTCATATTAAGAAAGGCCTAAAACTTAAAGACCGTACTTATATTTGTTCTGAATGTGGTTTAGTTATTGGTCGTGACTTTAATGCAGCTTTAAACTTAGAAAGATATGTAGTTCACTGAAACGAATTACAGTCTATGGGGAAATCGTTACATCCTCGAATATTGTGGAGTGTTATACAAACGCAAGTAGCTTCGGCAAAAGCGAACACTGAGAAGCAATGAAGAAAGTTCAGTTATGCTGAATGTAACGGATACTCGCGTGCAAACGAGTCACATAATGTAGATAAATCATATGGTTATTATGAATCATTAGTTGAACTCATAGCTGATTTTATCTTGTTGCAGAGAGAAGTAATATATGCAAAAGTGGTAGTTGGTACTGACGAGTTCAATGAATTCGGAGAGAACATAAACCAGGCTTTTGATACATATGTTTTATAATTGAACTTGTGCAAAAAACGCACAAGTTGAAATGAGGAAATAATTATGAGTGAAATAATTGTAACGACTGAAAACAGTGTTGTGTCAGGTGCAAGAGTATACGACCTGTACGAAACACTCAGAGCTTCAGGCTATCCAATGCGAACAGAGAAGATAGACTATATCTCACCGTGGCTTTGGGACGGTCATGAAGGATACGATTTAACACCCGATATTAACAGGTGTAAATCTCTTATTAAAGCAGTAGAGAGTGATAACGCTGCGCACGGGCAGTTCTTAACCGGCATCCTGGTTTCATTCGACCTTACATTTACAGTTAAGGCGTGGACTGAAGCGGAGAGATATAAGTTCTTATACTTCATATCGAGCCAGTCGAGTATGCACCGTATTGCGAGGTTTGATACAAATACTTGCTTCGACGGCCATGTTGACGAACGTTGCATAGAAGTAGTGAAGCAGCTTATAGAGGACTATAACACCGAGATGGATCCAGAAAAGAAGAAGAAGAAGAAGTATCTTAACTTGCTTTACTCCTGTCCAACCGGGCTCAGATTAACTGCAAGAGTTACCACAAACTACAGATGCTTAAGAAATATATACAAACAAAGAAAAACACACAGGCTCCCTGAATGGAGAGCTTTCTGCATATGGATGGAGAAGCTTCCGTATGCAGAAGAGTTTATAATTAACTGAGGAAATTACTATGCTGTATAAATATAGATACGATATATGGGGCGCATATACCAAATCAAGTATTAACATGCATCCTCAAGTTGATATGGATAGACTGGGGATTAAATACGTCAAAGCAGAACCGTGTCCAATTGCTGATTGCTGGTTCATATATACAGAAGAGTCGTTAGACGCACTTAATTTACCAGAATACATGCAGTTTATTGGAGAGGTTTCAAATGACTAAGGTAATTTTAATTAACGGTAAGGCAAGACACGGCAAGGATACGGTCGGAAAATATATCGCCGATATTCTTACAAAGGAAGGCAACAGCGTATTACTCACACACTATGCCGACCTGCTTAAATATATTTGTAAGGAGTTCTTCGGATGGAACGGAACGAAGGGACCGAAAGGTAGATCACTTCTTCAGAATGTAGGTACTAATGTGGTACGTGCAAAATATCCGAACTACTGGGTTGACTTTATTATTCAGATGGTTGAGTTCTTCCCGGATTGCTGGGATTACGTCGTAATTCCTGACACCAGATTTCCAAACGAGGTTAATGAGTGGAAGGATAGTGGATATGATGTAACTTTAATCAAGGTTGAACGCCCTGATTTTCAGAGTGATTTAACTGAAGAGCAGCTTGCACACGAATCAGAAAATTATGTGCTCAACGCTGACTATACAATTGTAAACAACGGATCAAAAAATGACCTTTATGATAAGGTTTATCATCTGCTCGACGAAGAAATTCGAGTAGACAAGTGATTTAAAGGCAGGTGACTGTTATGTTGATAATCTGCCTGTTTGGTATGATAGTTGTGCTGTTAATATTTTTAGCTTGGTACTTGGGAAAGTATCATGAAAAATGGTGGTACTGGCACGATATTGAAATAAAAATTTTAGTCATCATAGTAACAGTCGTTTGGTTAGTCTTATGTCTTGTTGCTATGTTAATTCAGTCCTGTCCTGAAGATATGGATATTGTTAAGTTATTAAATTCACGTCATAAGATTATGGCAGAGATAAATTCAGATGATCCAGTTACTCACAATCACGGCATTGACGAAGCTATAGAGTATAACCAGAAAGTTAAGTATGGCAAAGACCAGCTCAATAGTTTATGGAGCAATTGGTTTACCAGTCGCATGTGGGCAGATACCGAGTATATCGAAGTAGATATAGACAGTTATATTATTATACCAGATGCAAAAGAATAAGATAAAGGGAGGATTTTAAATATGGGCAAGAGACATAAAGAAGAGGAGACACCAAAGGTAACAGCAATTCCAGAAGAAGTATGCAGCTGCGAAGAATGCACATGTGAAGCTTGTGAACCATGCGAACTTGAGCCAGTAATGACGACAGGTTCTGAGGGCGGCGGAGAAATGTTCTCATATGGTTTTGAAGAGCTCGTTGTTATGACAGACATCGAGAATAGAATCTTCTATATCAATGAGGAAATCGAACCGCATGATTTGACAAGCATTGCAATGTTCATTATCAAGGCTAATATAAATGATGCTGATCTTCCGGTAGAAGAGAGAATGCCTATTAAGCTTATTATCAATAGCTATGGCGGCTCTGTTCTTGACGGCCTCGGATTAATTGACATTATCCAGGCAAGTGAGACTCCGGTTATCAGTATTGTCATTGGCTACGCTTGCTCAATGGCGTTCGTGATTGCTGTATCATGCAACTACAGAGTGGCTATGAAGAATGCTGTCCTTCTTAATCATGATGGTCAGACCGGTATTGTTGACAGCTCTTCTAAGTTCAGAGATACTGTTAAGTTCTACGACAGAGTGGATGAAAGACTTGATAAGCTTATTGCGTCTAAGAGCAAGCTTACTATGAAAGAGCTCGCAGACACAAAGCGTCAGGAAACATATATGTTCGCAGACGAAGCAAAGGATCTTGGTCTTATCGATGCTATTATCGGCGAAGATATTTCCTTTGTTGAACTGTTTACTCACGACGAAGAGGGTTGCTACAACATCTTTAATAAAGCATAAGGCGGGTGACGCTTTATGGCTAAGAAGAAAACAAAATCAGGAATCAAGGTTTCGTTCTGCGGAACTAATGCGACCGAAGTAACTGGTAGCATGACTCATGTTGCAGTAGGAGATTATCAACTTTTAATCGAATGTGGGTTTAACCAGTCTTCAAGGTCAACACTTGAATCGTACAGAATAAATAATAGAAAGTTTCCTTTTAAAGCGAAAGATATTAAGACTGTGTTTATAGCTCATTCACATTTGGACCATATTGGCATGTTGCCTTTGTTAGTTAAGCGAGGCTTTTTTGGTAAGGTCTATATTCCAGAAATGAATTATGGGTTGGCAAAGATTCTTCTTGAAGACTGCGCTTTTATTCTTGAGAGAGATGCTGAGTTATTAAAACATCAAGGAAGAGAAGTTGAACCTATTTATAATATGGACGACGTTAAGGCTGCGCTAAGTCTTATTGAAGAGATACCATTTGGAGAAGAGTTTAATATCGAAAACTTTATTAAGATAAAGTTTTCACATTCAGGCCATATAACCAACTCAGCTCATATGGAGATGTGGATCAACGATGGCAGTACGACCAAGAAGATTTACTACACTTCAGACCTCGGTAATATAACAATGCCGTCGTACTATGTTAATGAGTTCGAACCAGTATCAAGTGCAAACCTTGTTATTGGTGAGAGTACATACTGTAGTCCGGCAAGACAATCCAGGATCAAAGACAGAGAACAGGATCTCGAAAAGATAAGATGTGTAGTTGAACAGACAATGGAGAAGGGCGGCAAAGTTCTTATTCCGGTCTTCGCAAACCATAGGTGCCAGACAATTCTTACAGTTCTGTATGAGCTGTATGGTGACAATCCAGATTGGAAGGTTCCTGTTTACGTAGACTCACCGATGGCTTGTAAGATTTCAAATCTGATGTGTCATATTGTGAGTGAAGAACAGATGCATTACTGGGAAAAGGTAATGACCTGGAAGAACGTACATTTTATAAGTGAATACAATGACAGTAAGGCTCTGCAGGATTCCTCGGAGCCTTGTATTGTTTTATCATCTTCTGGTATGCTTGCCGCAGGGCGAAGTGTTGCGTGGACCCAGAGGCTTTTGGGTTCAAGTAAAAACCATTTCCTTTTCTGCGGTTATGCTCCGGAGGGTTCGCTCGCAGACAAAATCAAGAAGGGCGAGCAGAAGTATATCACAGTCGAGGGTAAGTCAATTCCTAACAAGGCGTTCGTAACTAAGCTCACCTCGTTCTCCAGTCATATGCAACATGATGACCTGGTTGATTACTATACATCATTAAACTGCGAGAAGATAGCTTTGGTACATGGTAACTTCGCAGACAAAGAAAAGTTCTGTAAAGAACTTCAGGATAACATATATAAGAACAACAAAACACAGAGGGTTATCTGTGTTAATTCAGGGACAACTATAACGTTATAAAAAGAAAGGGGATGGCCTCATGGCAGTAGATCCAATACGCTCAGTTAAAAAGCGTGATGGTCGTATCGAGGATTTCGATAAATCAAAATTATTTGAAGGCATAATCAAAGCGCATGGGGTCGCCCGTCCAAGAGCAGGTCGGGCGATTGCTATTGATTTAGCCCGGACGATATACAAGGCGGAAGTCAGATCCTGGGTGTCAAAACACAAGAAAGATTTGATTAACGCAAAGGACTTACAGATTCAGGTCGAGAACGCCCTGATGAAGTATTGTCCAGATATAGCAAGGGTCTATATCATCGAAGGCTACAAGAAAGAAGTAGCCCGAAAAGCAAAGAAGGGGAGTGAAGAATAATGGAAGGATATCATAGCGATACTATGCTCGTCACTGACGAAGGCGTCAAGTCTTTTCGGCAGCTTTGCGAGGGACAGAGTGTTAATGTTCTTTGCGCAGATGGCGTATGGCGACGCGGCATAGCACGCAAGAGCGAAACAAAGGAGAAGCTTTATCATTACAGCTTCCGCAGCCTTTCAGCTATCAGAATGATTGGCTGTACCAAAGGTTTGAGATGGCCTCTGCAGTCAGGAACTCCGAGAACAATAATCGAGAATGACTGTATTATGGATTTCCAGAAGGTGAAGTACGATTATCCTCTTATACCAAGGCAGTGGATATTCGGCTATATTCTCGGTGCCGGTATTGAAATCAGAGCGTTCGACGAAGGGACCGGATATGTCAGAGTAACGAGCGGTTCGACTAAGATCAACCTTACAAAATCCAGAATGAAGTACAAGCAGATTTTCCTTGACGATGGCTGGGTTGTTGATGGCGAAGATAACGATGAACTTGTTACACTTATGAAGAAAAGAGAGAAGTGTGCAAAGGATAGACTTATCGAAGTAAGCTTCTGGGAGTATATGTCTCACGACGATATCTGTAATATTTTCGAGGGATTTATCGCAGCCTGCGGCAAACAAGTTTCAAACGGTGCAGTTATCATCTCTACACACAACAAGAGATTCAGAAGCTTCATCGAAAGCATCAGTGCGATTCACGGCTATCATGTATGGACTTCTCGTGAAACAACAAATATAACCTCCAAGGATAATGTAATTAAGACATACGATTATTACCTTACACCAGAGCAGCCATTGAAGTGGACGCTCGATACTGTAAGAGTAATGACAGGTGGAGCACAGCAGGTTTGGACAATCGACGAGCCTGAGACAAAGACATTTACATTATACGGGGGCATCGTGGTTCCGGCAAGCACATTCAGTTATTAAGGGGTGATATAGGTGACTGTAATCAAAAGAAATGGGACAGAAGTTCCTTATGACACAAACAAAGTTTCCATAGCTATTTATAAGGCTATGGTTGAAATATATGGCGATAAGGCCGACAAGGAGCTTGCGAATTGTTACGCAAGCTTTATTACTTCATACATCAACCACACAGTAAAATCCGAAAAGATTTCAGTTGAACAGATCCAGGATATCGTGGAAGATGTACTGATGGGCAGAGATAGAAAGCTTGCAAAGGCTTATATCAGATACAGATACAAGAGAGAACTTGTGAGAGATGCAAGGACAAATCTTGATTATGAAATCTTCAGCCTCAAGGATGGCACAAGCGAAGAGGTTATCAATAACGCTAATAAGGACGGTAAGAAGATTCAAACCTTAAAACCGATGATCTCTGACGTAACTATCATTGACCAGGCTAAAAGATTCTTTGTTCCAGAAAGAATCCTTAAGCATCATGAAAAAGAAATCTATATTCATGATATGAATTACTTAGGACTTCCGTTCTTCAATTGTATGCTTGTGAACTGGCAGGACTGTTTTGAAAATGGAATGGTTATAGGCGAGGCGCCTATCGAAGAGCCTAAGTCTTTTGAAACTGCAATCGCTTTACTTAGTCAGATAGCAGCTCATGTTTCATCAAACTGCTACGGAGGAATAACCTTTCCGCAGTTAGTTAAGGGACTTTGCAAATATGCAAAGAAGAGCCTTGAAAAGTATAAGGCATTTGACGAAGGCTATGTTATTCCAGAAAGGTTTGAGGAATTTGCGTGGAAGCAGTTAGAGAAAGAAATCAAAAACGGTATGCAGAGCTTAGAGTATGAGGTTCAGACTCTTACTAACGCAAGAGGAGAAGTTCCGTTTATTACTATTGAGCTTGACACAATCGACCTTGATGCGTCCGAAGAAGACCAGAAGATTCAGCATATGATTGTAACCGCAATGTTAAATCAGAGAATTGCTGGACTTACTGGGGGAGTTACACCTGTATTTCCTAAGATAGTATTTGAACTTAAGAGAGGCAATAACCTTTCTCCAGAGGATAAATACTATGATGTATTTAAGCTTGCAGTTAAATGCTCTTCATTAAGACTTTACCCTGACTATCTTATGCATGATAAGATTGTTGAGGTTACTGGTAGCTATAAGCCGCCTATGTCTTGCAGATCATTCCTTCCGAGACTTGAGGTTAATGGTAAGGAGTATATGTATGGATTTAACCTTGGAGTATGTTCAGTAAATCTTCCGAGACTGGCTATCCTTGCAGACCATAACGAAGAGAAGTTCTATGAACTTCTTAAAGAATATCTTGATATGGCATCGGAGTTCCTTCTTATGAGAAGAGAACTTCTTGTTAATGTTAAAGCTAAACAGGCCCCTATTCTTTATATGTACGGAGCTGTAGCAAGACTCGACCCAGAAGAGACTATCGAGAAGCTGCTCTTCAAGGACAGATCAACTATCTCACTTGGCTATGTTGGCGTGCATAATGCACTTATAGCTCTTTATGGTGAATCCTTTAATACTAATAGAGATATGGTAGAGAAGGGTATTAAGATGGTTCAGTTTATGAAGGATTATGCTCAGAAGAAGAAGGATGAAACCAACATCGGATTCTCTCTCTACAGCACCCCCGCCGAGGTCCTCGCGACTAAGTTCTGTCGTTCAGACGTTGCTGAATTCGGTGTTATTGAGGGAGTAAATGATAAGGGTTATTACGAGAACTCATTCCACTACCCTTCTGATGAAAGCATTATCGCTTTTGATAAGGTTGACCTTGAAAGCAATATGTCCAAGCTTGCAACCGGAGGAGCCATCCAGTATGTGGAGTATCCAAGTATGGTTCACAATCCTGAGGCTCTTGAGAAAACAATTACATACGCTTATGACAAATGTCATTACTTCGGTGTGAATGTCAGCTCAGATAGGTGCTTCTGTTGTAACTATGTTGGCGAGATGGAAACGGTTGAAGATACAACAAATAAATTCAGATGTCCTCAGTGTGGTAACGAAGATAACTCTAAGATGAGTGTAATACGTCGTTTATGCGGGTAAAGAATTGCCCGACAATACGGTAACGTATTGAAAGAAGTAGGCTATATCGGTTAAAGGTGAATTGGTTATATCATCAAGACCGAGGAAAGATTTATCTTATTGATAAAAATCCGTAGAGACTGTAATGGTTTATATAGTAATATATAAACCTCCGCCTGCCCCCTATCCAATAGGGTGAAGATCCAGTCCGGACTCGTGCATAAGCCAAATAAACACGAGAGGTAGGCAGAAATACCTACCCGCCTATTACATAGGTCACAAAGCAACAGACGATTTAGGAAGCCTTTCAGAAAGACCATCTGTTGATGGTAAGATGAAAGAAATGGCGCATAGACATGACTCATTGAAAGGGGTAATCGAGTGATGAATTATTGTGGGATAGCTGAATGTGATGTACTGAATGGTACTGGTTTCAGAACAGTGCTGTTTGTGAGCGGTTGCGAACATCATTGTCCTAAATGCCACAACCAGGAATCCTGGGATTACAACTTTGGTCACGCATTCACAGAGGAAACAGAGAAATATATTTATGAATGGCTTGATAAGGATTATATAGACGGTATAACAATAACCGGCGGCGATCCTTTTGCTCCAGGAAATATTAATGAGGTATCAGCTTTAATATCCAGAATACGAAGGAGATATGGTAACAATAAAACCATTTGGGTGTGGACTGGGTACACCTTTGATGAACTTCAGACTATCAAAGCTCCACTTGATGACATTGATGTTGTTATAGACGGGCGTTTTGAATATGAAAAAAGAGATGTCTCTTTAAAATGGAGAGGGTCGTCAAATCAGAATATATGGAGAAAAACAATATCTCCGTTCACAGGAGATATAATGTGGGCTAAGGAGAAAAATGAAATCAAGACCGATTAAAGGTTTTGAGCGATATGAGATCAGGGATGACGGAATAATTTATGATACAAAGAGGGACGCTGCTGTCTGTACGTGGACCGATGCAGTGGGGTATAAACAGTGTTATTTAAAAGGAGAAGATGGGAATAGACATAGCAAAAGAGTCCATAGACTTTTAGCATTGGCTTTTATACCTAACCCGGATAATCTTCCGCAGGTAAATCATATCGACGGGGATAAGCTTAATAACAATCTTGATAATCTTGAGTGGGTTGATAATAAGACTAACACCCAGCATGGATATGATCATGGTCTTTATAGGTTCAAAACAAGATGTCATGCCATTAATGTGTATGACAAGATAACGCACAGACTTATTAAAACATTTAAATCAATAAGAAGTATGTGCTCTGAACTGAATATAAATAGAAAGACCGTAACTATGATTTTAAAAGGCGAAAAATTAACGAATCATTATGATTACGATTTTGAATATTCAGAGGCAAATATATGAAGAATAACATTATAAACTGTGAAGTAAAGACAATACCGATAGAAGAATTCGATAAGGAGAGCGAGAATGGATCCAAAGTTTAATGATGAAAAACTGTGGGTAACATTCTGTACGCTCACTGACAAAGTTTATTATATTACTTCTAACCATTACAGGCAGAAGTATTTCCTGTGGAAGTCTGGCAAGAACGGACCGGTTAAAACCAAATATGAGTCAGACGATCCAATGGACTTGTATAAGTATTGTAAGGACTAAGCAAAATGAGAAAACTTTCAAATTTAATGCTGCTGGCGGCGTTCACCAGTACATTGTTCTACGCAATGTCATATCCATACATCTATGCAGAAACACTCAAGGTAGTTCCTTCGTTTTATATAGGACTTGAACAGATACTTTGTTGTTTAGGAACCGCCGTGTTCTGCACGATATGGAATAGACACAGTGATAAATTATTCAGGTTTTACAGAATAATTTTATGGGGCGAGATGGTAGCCGATATAATACTATTTGCGATGGTATTAATCACTGGAAATCTAAACGTATATTTTTTGATGAACATTATTATCTACGCTTTGATTACTCGTAATCTTGCCTGTGGGGGCACCAAGATGAGAGCGAAGGTTAATCCTTCAGAGAAGTCACGTGAAAGATTTGATAACAATAATAACGTCGTTGTTTCAGTAGCGACATTAATCGGAGCTGGAGTTTCGATCGCGTTCCCAATACCACTAAAGATAATGTTCATACTTGCGTTAGTAGGTAACTGTATAGATAACGTGATATATCTGTATATTTACAGAAGGCTTTTAAGAAAGGGGAAAGAAAAATGGACTGTATAATGTTCGCACAGGTAGACAAGAACAGAGATTTTGTTGTACCTAATAAAGAAGAGGGGTCAGCCGGATACGACATCTATGCATCCTTAGTTCAGGATAGCATGATTATCGAACCGTTTACAACAAGACTCGTTCCAACCAACATGGCGTATCATCCTCCAAAAGGATACTACTTCCAGATTGAAGAACGAGGCTCAACAGGTTCAAGAGGTATTAAGAAATCGGCTGGTGTTCTTGACGGAAACTTCACAGGTGAAACATTTGTGGCTATCACTAACACAAATGATAAGCCAATATTAATTACAAAAGAAACAGATACGGAGGCACTTGAAAAGGATTATATCGTTTATCCTTATTCAAAGGCTATTGCTCAGATGATTCTTCACAAGGTTGATGAATTCCCATCAGTCTTAGTTGATTATTCTGAGATCCTTAACCTCCCGACAGAAAGAGGAACCGGGATGCTCGGCTCTTCAGGAAAGTGAGGTGAGTTGCATGAATAATAATATCGCTATTATCGAAGCGGCTTCATCAAAGCTTGGAGCGGTTATTCTCGAACTCGAAAGTCAGAACACAAATACAAACATTAAGAACGCTATCGAACAGATCAAGATGGCTCAGGACTGGCTTGCAGACGCAGCTGAAGACCTCAACTAATTACTTGACATAACAATTTTATTTCCTATTATTTCTTTCCCCTAAATTCGTATCGTTTTTAGGGGAATCTTTTTTAGTAGGAGAATCATGATAGGGGGAGATTATTTTGGTTAATTCAAAATTACTTCACGAGATCAAACTTCTCGGTGAGGATTACAGAAATGGTGATGAAATAGTTAAGATGCTTGACCACTATGGTGTCAATGGCCTAAGAGAACTTACAGAAGACCAGGTAAAAGATTACTATGATGGCCGAGTTATCGAAACATTTTTCAAGAAAGAGGAAGGTAAGTAAAATGGATTACAGAGCAAAAGCAATTCTTACGAAGTATATTAACAACAGAAAGAATGAATTCGGACACAACTATGAGATTTCTCCAGAAGAAGTGTTTATGGTTTGGAAGTGCAAGACAATTCAGAATTACAAGTACATTCTTATCTCAACCGTAACTGAGGGATGTATCTTTGAGCTAACCTACAACGGGGATAAGAATGAGTGGTACATTGACCATTATAAGAAGATGAACAAAGTTGTTATAAACAACGCACAGGTGATTTGATTATGGTGTATCGTGAGATAAAAGTAGACCTTTTTGGTATGCCAAGTAATTATATTCTTGTCCATTGCATTAGTTCAGACTTCGCGATGGGTGCCGGGATTGCAAAAGACTTTCGTGATAAATATCGTATCAAGGCAGCTCTCTGCAATAAGTACGACCAGGATGAATGGTATGGACATGGTTACTGCCATATCGTCACACATCCAAGTTCTCCGTGGGCGGTCGCTAATCTCGTAACCAAAAAGAAATATTCAGACAAACCGACATATACTACTTTGAAGGAAGCGCTTACAAGTTTGAAGGGACAACTTATTCAGAGATGTCCAGATGTTTGTAATCCTGGAGAAGAACCTATACTCCGTATAGCAATGCCTTTAATAGGCTGTGGCCTCGACAGGCTTGACTGGTCACAAGTAAGTGATATGGTTAAACGTCTTTTCAAAGATATGAATATCGAAGTAGTTGTTTGCAGGAGGGATTAAAATGGGCGAGATGATTTACCCGCGCGATATAAAGATGGGTGATGTATTTATCTTCGAAGATCGTGAGTGGGTAGCTCTTAAACACACAGAACCGAGAAACGGGACATTCCGCCAGTGTTGGTGTACAACAAAACAGTTCTTTGATGACAAATATTTGTATAATAAAAAGGGTGTTATGAACTCCGGCTTTATCTATATCTCTACACAGCAGCAGATTGAACGAGTTGATAATGTTGCTGATATACTACACCCTAAAAATATCGACAATGAAATTCAGAGGAAGCTCACTGAGAACCAAATAGATAAGGATCCAGATAGGCTTTATAAGTTTTATAAACGACTTTGCTTTGTTCATAAGAAGTATGTACCGCAGTGGAGATTCACTCAGTTGCTTGCAAACTTCATAACGAAGTACGGTGATTTATCGACTTTGTTTTACTGGAGCGAAGAAGAATTCCTTCTCAGGCTTGAACATTTTATGGAGGATTTCGAGCTCGATGAAGATACATAACAGGTAATATATTAACTATTAACCCCTGTTTTGCTGTATAAAAGACAATATCTTAACTTTAAATGAAGGATGGTAAAAAGAAATGGGCTTATTAAACAATATCTTTGGAAAGAAAACCACAACAGAATTCAATCCAATCCAGCAGCCGCCGGCTCCGACAATAGACCTCACAAAGAAGAAGGAAGAAGTACACACTATCTGTTTGAGCAAGCAGCCACTTAACGGATTAAAGGCACAGATAGGACTGGTACTTGATTATTCTGGTTCGATGGACAACCTATACTATAACGGAACTGTTCAGTCAGTAATCGAAAACACTCTGCCACTTGCTATGGAGTTCGACGATAATGGTACTATGGAAGTGTGGATTTTCGAAAATGGTTATCACAGACTTCCGGATATAACTCTTGCTAACTGCGGAGATTATGTAAATCGTGAGATACTCGGCAAGTATGATATGGGCGGCACCTATTATGCTCCGGTAATGAATGATGTAATCAATGCGTATAAGAAGAGCAAACTACCTTCGTATGTATTATTCATTACTGATGGAGATAATAGCGACCAGGCAAAGACGGTACCTGTTATTGTAGAAGCAGCGAAGCTACCTATCTTCTGGCAGTTCGTTGGCGTTGGCCATGCTCGCTTCAGTTTCCTTGAAAAGCTTGATGATCTCACAGAAAGATATGTGGATAATGCAGACTTCTTTGAGGTGAAGAATGCGTCGGATATTACATACAAGCAGTTGCTCGATGAATTTCCTGGATGGCTGCAGAACGAAAAGGTTAAGGCAATGTTGAAGTAAGGAAGAGAATATGGAACATATTTATACTATCCCTGAAGTTGCGGAACTCCTGAGAACCAACCGTAACTATGTATATAACGAGATAAAGAAAGGTAGACTTACTGCCGTGAGAATCGGCACCATGAAAGTAAGAGAACGCGACCTGGATAAATATCTTGATAAGCTGGTAGACGAACAGCTCCTCAGAGGAGAAGAACCAGTTTTACAATATTAATTAGTTGACATATATTATAGACTGTGGTATACTTTAGAAGGCAAACAAATCCTTTTAAAGTTGCTTCAGTCTATTTTTTTTAGGAGGAATAAAAATGGCTGAAGTTAATGTAAGAAAAAGAGGATCCAAATGGCAGTACTATTTTGAGATTGCCAGAGAAAGTGATAAAAGAAAGCGAGTTTATAAGTCGGGTTTTAAAACAAAGAAAGAAGCTCTTGAAGCAGGTACGCTCGCCCTTGCTACATACCATAATTGCGGCGAGACACCTATAGAGTCTGAGATAAGCGTGACCGATTTTGCCAATAACTATATCCTTCATTGTGAACGGAATCTAAAGTACTCTACCTATTCTTCATACAGAGGAGTGCTTAACGCTCACCTTATAAAAGAGTATGGCATCTACCAGATGAAGGATGTAAACATGGTGGCAGCCGAAAAGCTTATTTACTCTATGAAAGAGCAGGGGCTTTCCCATAGCACTATACGAAAGAACATAAATGTTATTAACCAGATGTTCAGGTATGCTGTTCAGCAGAAGATTATTACCCTTAATCCTTTCAGTGATATGAAGGTTCCGGGAGATTTAGCTAATCTAGGCAATCCTAATACCGCATACACTGACGAACAAATAAACCAATTCCTTAAAACATTCAAAAACGACATACTTGAGGTTGTTCTGATGATAGGATACCATTGCGGGTTAAGGTTATCAGAGATAATAGCTTTGACCTGGGATGATATTAATTTCCAGAACAAGAGTCTTACGGTTAATAAGCAGTTAGTTCTGAAAGATAGTGTGTATTATTTTTCAACTCCTAAGTACGGCAGCAGCCGTACAGTTTTTCTTGACAATTCTATCCTTGAATATTTATTCAACCTTAAAGCCGAAGCCGAGAAATACGATAATGCTAAGCGTTATAAGGTCGGTATTAATAACAGTGTGATTCCCGGTAACGAGTTTATGTTTGTGTGTGCAAGGCCCGGAGGGTTAATTGCATCAAACAAATACATTCACCAGAGATTGGATAGCTACAAGAATAGAGGCTGCAAAGTGTTTAGACCTCATGACCTGAGGCATACACACTGTACAAAACTTCTATCAAATGGGATGGATATCAAATACGTCCAGAAGCGATTGGGGCATAAGAACGTCCATACTACACTAAACATCTATCATCATTTGACGGAGGACGTACAGATAAGCGAATCAGAAAAGCTGAATGATCTGTTTTAAAACCATCGAAACCCTGTCACCCAAAAGTTCACCCGATTGACACCCGCCATAAAAATTAAGCCCTGAGATGCCCTGATACAAATTAGGACAAATTAGGATAAAATACGATGGTTCAGCCACGTAGGTACGTGGGTTGAGGGAACTTATAAAGTACGCAATTACGTAAGTTTGAATGACGCCTAAAGCAATAGAGACAGTTCATTTGTGTTGTCCTATATGCTTCATGAATGTCGTAAGTAATAGGCTGGTGGCTTTAAAAGAGATTGTTTGACACCAAAATGACACCCAAAATTCAAATGGGTGTCATTTTTTTGCGCGAAAAAAAAGGTAGTACACTGTTAAATGTACTACCTTATTTTTTTACAGATTTATTTACCGATGCTCTGTAGCCATCTCATGCACTCGGTCAATTTTTAATGTGTCAGAACCGTCACACAGCTTCGATTAAAGCTTTCCAGGTTTTGCTTCCGCATATAGAATCAACCTTAAGTTTATTCTTTTTCTGAAAATCAGCTAAAGCTTCTTTAGTTTCGTCACCAAAGATACCATCAACTTCAAGGCCGTATCCAACATCGGCAAGCAGGTTTTGCATGGTTTCAACAGAAGGAGATTTGCAGCCAAAAGAAAGCTGTTCAAGCTCAACCTTACACATAACCTTTGCCGGAGTAGGAACAGGGTCAGGCTTAGGGAGAGGCTTTATATCCTGGTCTCCTGTATATCTCATCCAGTACTGAATGTACTTGCTATTGATATTCATGGTCTGTTTTGTGACCAGCAAAGAGCTATTGCCGTTGCCATTTACATAAGTAATAGTTCCTGTTCTTTCGTCATAATCTACTACGATGCCGACATGGTCGAGAGGGAGAGGCTCTATAATTTTATCCCAGTCGAAAAATAAGTAGTCTCCCGGAATTGGGTGATCATCAGGTTCTGACCATTCTGGAGATACATCCATCTTAGCCTGGAGCCTTGTACATGATGTGTCATACATATTGTTGATACCTACATATCGAAGAACTTCAGATACGAAATGAGCACACCATGCATAATCGCCCGGCATACCTAAATCATATCTGCTCATTCCAACAATTGCATTAGCCCTGTTTACTATTGCTTTTCTTATTTCAGATGCTTTCATAACTAACCCTCCGTTCATTTAGTATCAACGATGCAGTTATAATAAGCAGCTATCTTTTTCTGCGGACCGCCTGCGTCTTTGTCGAACAGAAATGCTTTAGCAAGATCTACATAAAATTCAGGAGTGTTCACTCCGTGAGCTACGGCCACTGCGTAGTAATCTGAGTAAACCATATTAAGAGCCGCCTCCCACACATAATCTGGTACGCCTTGCGGTTTGAGTTTATTTGTCTGAGTAATATTCCAATGAGGGCCTTTTGTTCCGTCCTCGTTAATCATATTAAGCAGCCACTCCTCCGCTTTCTCAGGAGTAAACTCAAAATCTTTCTTTATCATGTTTTGCATTTCAGTAATATGTTGCCAGCATTTGACCATAGAATCAACAGCTTCTGCAGACCTATTATCAACCTTCATCGTCATATATTTCATTAAGCCCTTTTCGAGCTCAGACTTATAGCTTTCAATTTCTGCACAATTCATTTAATCGCCCTCCAGAATAAAAATTAACCGTCATGGCTTTACAAGAAAGTCATGGCGGTATTTTTTAGCAAGTTGTATTTCGATTAAGCTGTTGCTGCCGGGGCATTTGGAACAAACTTGCCAAGAATTGAAAGAAGATACTGTGACTGTTCGCTATTGTTAGCTCTGTCCTGAGCATTAGCAAGTGCAGTCTGTGTGTCAGAGAGTCTGTTTTCAAGCATCATTGTCTTTATGCTACAGCAACACTGATCCATCTTATATCCGAGGTCGGATATAGACTGCTGAATTGCTGCTGTGCCGTTACAGATTCCCTGATTAACACTATTAAAGCCATTTGTCATCTGGTTTGTCACAGTGTTGAAGCCCTGGATGGCATTAATTAAATTAGCATTGTTTTGATTGCTGAGGAACATTGTCTGATCGCTTGTAGACTTCATGTTCTCAAGGTTATTATTAGCAGAGCTAAGCATAATGTTTTCTAAAGTCGCCTGATTGGTCTGAGCGTTAATCATAGCCTGAACATCAGCCTGTGTAAGGGCAGCAGCATTATTAACACCAAAACCACCATTAAAACCGCCGAACATTACGGCGATTATCAGGAACGCACCGAGCCAATCTCCGCTAAAAAATCCACCATTTTCATTCATAATTAAGACCACCTTTCATAATTAAATAATTCTTTTGTTCTGCTTCTTGTTACTTTATTTACGTTGCAACGATTTAGGATGTAACGATCCTAATTTATTTCATACCAGCCATCTGGTTTGAAATCATATTTTTTGCCTGTTCGTAGTTAATTCCTCTGCTCTGACATAACTGCTGTGCAGTACTCTGAATATTACTCAGATCCATACCATTGAGCTGTGGAATTGTTTTAAGAAATTCCTGTGGACTCTGCCCACTCATCATAGCTTTGAACGCCTGCATAAGTACATTGTTCTGTGGGGCTGGCATATTGTTCATAGCTGTGTTAGTTACAAGTTGTACTAAAGGATTCATTTATTATCTCTCCTTTGCTGACTTTTGTCAGTATTATTTTTATTTATATTATTCACCACTTCACTCAAATCTTTTACCTGATTCTGAAGCTTATCATAATCGCTCTTTAACACATATTCTTCCGGGATTACAGGTTTATCTTCTATCTTCTTTCCTTTGTAGGCTTCCATTGTAGGGACTCCATTTGCATCAGTTGCAATAAAGTAAAAGATAATATCATCTGCGTCCATAGCTACAACGCTACTTGCCGGGAGCATGGTCGAAGCGAGTGATCTTGCACCATCGTTACCGTGTACGATTGGTACTGAGCTTTTGTTTACAGGCTGTATCTGCGGCTGAGCCGGAGTTTGTATTTGTGGTTGCGGTTGCTGAAACATATTTTGCATCATAGGCTGCGATTGTGGCAAGCTCGGCTGAGTCATTTGATTTTGTAACTGAGTAAGTTGTTGCTGTAGACTCTGAAGCTGAAACTGCCACGGATTACCACCGTTGATACTACTGAACATCAGAAAGTCACCTCCTTAGCACAAAATAATTATTAATATAAGAATACAATGCTGGCATAATCGCAACTACACCAGCACACGGCTACTGTCCGTTAGTATTATAAGTCCGAATAAATAATCCCTGCTTTAACATTTCTATCAGCAGTATACATCTGATTTTCCATGTTTAAGGAGGCTTCACATAACTGTTCCTGTAAATTCTTTTGACCGCTCGCAAGGTTTCTTTGAGTGATTTCACTTAAATACTCCTCACGTTCTTTCCCCTTAGAATTAAAGCAATCTTTCCAATTACCTAATGCTATGTTTATCATTTTTATTCTCCTTGTAAAAATAAAACTTGAATTAATAAAATACACTGTCGCACATTGAGCTTTTTACGCAGTGCTGGGGGATTCCACACCCACTTGTGAGGTCACCTAACTTGCTGGCTTATCAGCTCTCCTCACTATTCTCCGCAAGACGGATACCGATATCACCTAAGTCGGAAGGCTTAGTCCTGTTGGCTAAGAGTCACTATTGCTATTGAATAGTAGTCAAACACTTTCCTTTTAATGGCGGTGTGTGATAACAACCTTTCTTAACAGACCAAATCAAATTTGGTTCACTGGTTTCTCGTAGATGTCTACTCCGTCAACTTCATGGTTTCCATGTTTTTCAAGTCCTTCGGCTTTAGAATTGAAAAAACCTATCCAACGCATGTTACCAGTTTCAGGATCACAATAAGTAATATCAATGCAATTATTCTCTATACCATGATCTCGCAGAAAATCATAAAGTTCTTTGACCGTAAGCTTGCCGTTAATTTTCTCCAACCCCATCTTTGCGCCACAATTCGGACAATAATTGTAATCATGTGAGAAATCAACAGACTCGCCACATTCCGAACAAGTTTTCATAAATGCGACTTTATCAGTTGTCCATGTACCGTGTTTCATCTTCTCACCTCCACAAAATTAATTTGGTTCGGTTCTTTTTCTGACAGTTTATCTTATTCGGTACTTGCGATATATAACATTCCAGCCAAACTAAGAATATGAGTAACAAACACCAAATACATTATAGAACTAATGGTATCTAAACCAAGTAATGTTGATATAAGTCCAATAGCAAAATCTATAAAGACTACTGGTACACCAACATAACCTATTATATTAGTGCGTAATATATCAGCCTTTACTTTCGCATTTAGCTGTTCGGGTGTTTTTATTCCTAATTCCTGTCTTGAAATTGGTCTGTCTTGTTTTGCAAGCTCTAACATTTCATCGTCTGTCATACTTTTCCTTTCGTGATGCGTTTCAAGTATTCATGGGTGAGTTTATATTCTTCTGTCTTTTCGTATTTTTTCCTTTTTATATAGGATACAATATGGTCGATAAAAGCATCTAAACCCATACCGAGATAAAAGGCAAGTCCCGCATACGCAAAACACAGAATAATTCCTTCAAATATTTTCATCTTCTCACTCTTTCTTAACCCATCAAACTTGAATTTGGTACGTCTGTTTGTTTCCTATTATTTACACATATACCGTTTGGTTTCAGTTATTCATTGAATCAATGCCGCATTTGGTGTGTCACAGAAGTTTGTTCCGTATCGTATGAATTATGATGCACTTATTGATTTTACAACAGCAAAAAATATAACTTCTACTAACTTTTTTACGCCAAACGAAAATTATGAAATAGCATCAACGACTAAAATTTATGAGCAAGGCAATCACATATACGGCAACATTGTTTTGCATAGAAAAAGTGGTTATATTCCTATTAATAACACGGAAAGTACAGGAGCAATAAAACCAGCTTATTATCCTGCACACAGCTTACCAACGCCTGCTTATTTATCAAGTTCCGAATGGAGTTATGGTGTTTTAGGATATGCTTTTATATCAAACTATGCCGGAACTGGTGATACAATAGTCAAAGCAACACATAGTGAAGACGAGAACAAATATAATTATGTGACAATACCGTTAAATTATACTTATTAACCATCAGTCAAACTACGATTTGGTGTGTAAGCGTGCATCCGGTTATTTTATAACTTCTGAAACTGCTACATTTGCAGGTTTACTTGGTTCTGCTGTCGCTGCTGCGGGTTTTGGTACTACTGCAACCAGTCACTCAGGATTATGCTCAGTTTCTACAACTACAGATGACGAATATTTATTATTCTATTGGTATTACAGCTACAATGTATTTTGTGAATGCATACAAATCACTGCAAAAAGTATTTCGCTTACTAACAAGAATAATCAAGGTACAATTGTAGTTACCGGAGGAACAGCACCATACAAAGTTACGGTAACAGTGTTTAATTAACTTGCGTTCCTCCGTCAAATTTATACCACGGATCCCAACCTCTTGATCCATCGTATTTGCGACGGAACATGATGATAGTATCTTCATTGTTCGGAGTTAAGCACTGATAAAATAAACCACCAGCGCCTGATTTGATAGCGGCTCTTGTTGTAATTGCTTCGTTATGAACGCAAAATCCACCACCTGTCCAAGGTGTATTTGATATTGTA